>NHCFR00700__coassemble_855_pt1 | contig 139264 bp, 129 predicted proteins | sample NHCFR00700__metabat2_high_PE_065 | metagenome-assembled genome bin NHCFR00700
CATTTGTTTTAATTGCTGCGTCTGCTATACATGACAAAAGCATGACAAAGGAAACCCTTGATAGCTATTTGAAATTGATATACGAAAATTCTTGCTGTGAACATGACCATATCAAGAAGGCTGCTTCATGGGCACTAAGAGAAATAGGAAAAACAGACTTTGAATATACCGAAAAAGCACTTTTGACGGCTTATGATTTATTAGCCAGCGGGAACAAAACTCAAATTTGGATAGCCAAAGATGCCATAAAAGAATTAGAAACTGTTGTAAAAATAAAGGAACGGAAACGTTTAATTACTTCTAATTCCAAAATGGGAAGAGAACGATAAAAGAATAGCCACCCGCAACGGAATAATAAAAAAACCGTTGTTTCGGTGGCTGGGTCATCACGCACCAAAACAAAATACAGTAGCCTTACGGCGGTTTTGAAATAACAAATTTCAAGCCGCCGTTTTCTTTTCAAAAATGAGAATACGGGGGTGTGTTAAAGTCGCCCTTTTTAGGATACGGCGGTGTCCGGGAGGTATCGCCGTGTCCTTTTTCCTTTTCCATCCCCCTAACCTGTCAAAAAAAGCCCACCCGTCCGGCAGGATCAGTCCGGCGGTGGATGCGAAATTTGGCAGTACATAAATGAATTTGTCATTTCATGCGCTTGCGTGGCCTTGTGTCGCGCAGGCGCATTTTGTTTGTCCGACTTCTGGACACTTTGTCCAGAGGTGCGGGGCGGCTCCCCTGGGTGCCGCTCTCCGCCAGCCCCCGTTTCGGTCACTCGTTCACCCAACACCGAAACGGAGGTTTATAATGACTACCATCAATCTGAAAGATTTTTATTATTGGTACACCCAGGATCAGTTTATTGAGGTTTCTGACGAAGTAGCGGAGGTCTTTCTTGCGGATGCCCGTTATGAAATGGCCTACCAGAGGCGGCTCTCCCGGCACAAGGCGCAGTATTCTCTGGACTGCGAGGACGGGATCGAATACTCGGCCTGCCTGCATGAGCCCACGCCCCAGGAGCTCTTGGAGCGGATGGAACTCTTTATCCGTCTGTGGAACGCGCTTAATTCTCTGCCCGAAGTCCAGGGCCGCCGTGTGGATGCCTGCGTCATTCTTGGCAAGACCTATTCTGAAGTAGCTGAAGCGGAAGGCGTTGACGAAAGCGCAGTGCGGCGGGCTGTGGAGCGCGGTTTGGAGAACATGAAAAAATATTTGAAAAAATCCCGCTGAACCAGTCCGAATATCATCCCAAAATGTCTCGGTTTATGAGAGGAGGTTTTCTTTTCTCGGCAGATGAACCAGGGCGGCCCCGAGCATGATCCGGGGAGCCAGGCGGCGGGTGCGCGGTGACTTTTCCCAAAGGAAAATGAGCGAACAACACCAGCGCCGCAAGTGGGCCCGGCCATCCCACGGCCACGATCCGGCAGTGGACAGGCTGGCCGCCTGTCCCTCCGGGCCGCCCTCTCGTCTGCGTGGGAGCGCCGAGTATAGTTGTCTTTGGACAGGTCAATGAAATGGGCGCGGCGTTCCTTAAATTTTATCAAAGGGGGAATTGAAAAATGAAATGCGATCCCGAATTGGCCGCTATACTGGCCGAACCGTGGAGCAATAACGCCTGCCGAGGATATGTGATGTATGCGATGGAAAACTGCGGTTTTTCCCCCGAGGACATCCGGCGCGTTGTTCGGGAGCTCCATTATGTATTTGATTTCAAAACGCTGGACGAGGCCCAGCACCATTACGAAAACGGCCCCTATTAACTTCGAGACATTGTGTCCCGATGTGAGGACAGGCCAAAGGGCGGCACTTGTGCGGTGCCGCCTTTTCGCGTTTCCCCACAGGACAACCGGGAGGCGTTTATCAATCTGAACAAAGGAGGTTTTACCGTGAGATTAACCGCACAGGAACTGGAACGAATGAAAAGCGTTGATATTGGCGCAGTCTCCCCCGAGTCTCTGCCCGATGTGAGCGGTATGACCTTTGATAACGCCCTTTCCCGCAAAGAGCGCGTCACAAGGTTTTTGCAAGTTGCCAAAAATCTGTACTGCTTTAACATCGGCGGAGTCGGTGTGAAAATTGAATTTGCGGAAGGCGGGCCGTCTTTGCAGGACACCTTGACGGACTATTTGATCCGGCAAAAAAGCGGACTGTGACTTCGGCTGCGGCCCGCCCCAGCTTCGAGACAAAGTGTCCCGAGGCGGAGCCATCCTTGTTGTCCCTATGGGACAGAGTTATAATATAAGTGTAATGTGATAGGGAAGGAGGAACAATGTCACGAACAAAAAACAGAGGGTTTCAACAGAGTTTCTCTCCCTCTTATACGATCCGGCGCTGGCGGCTGGGTGAATATATCCGGCTTTCCAAAGAAGATTTGAAAAAAGGAAAAGACGATAGCAACAGCGTAAAAAACCAGCGCGACCTGCTAAATGACTTTTACCAAAAGCACATTGAGGAATTTGAAAGCGTTTCCGAATATGTGGACGATGGACACACGGGAACAGATGCCAACCGCGAAAATTTCCAGCGGCTTCTGGCCGATGTAATGAGTGGGAAAATCAACTGTGTTGTGGTAAAAGACCTTTCCCGTTTTGCCCGGAATTACAGCGATGCGGGAAGTCTGATTGATAACCTGTTTGTGCAAATGGGTGTCCGTTTTATTAGTCTTGCTGAAAATGTGGATAGCTACCTCAACCCGGACAGCGTTTCCAGCATTATTGTTCCGATTACAAATGTAATGAACGATCAATACTGTTATCAGACTTCAAAGAAGATCCGCCAGGTGTTTGACTATAAGCGGCGCAACGGCCAGTACATCGGCTCCTTTGCCCCCTACGGCTACATAAAAGATCCGAAAGACAAGCACCAGTTGATTGTCGATCCCGAGGCCGCCGAGATTGTAAAGCTCATTTATAACAAGACTTTGCAAGGGGAAACAAGGCGGGCTATCGTCTACCACCTAAACGACCACGGCATCCCCAGCCCGACAATCTACCGAAAAAATAAGGGCCTGCCCTATTCCTGTTCGGTATCAGATAATCCCATGTGGGGAGATCGGGTGCTTACAAACATTCTTACCAACCCGATTTATACCGGGGATTTGGTACAGGGCCGCCGCCGTGTGAAAAGCTATAAGGTACATGAGATTGAGGCGGTGCCGGAGGATGAATGGGTGCGGGTGGCTGATACCCACGAGGCGATTATAGACCGGGAAACCTTTGAAAAGGTGCAGGCCCTGTTGAAACGGGACACCCGGACGGCCCCACGAAAAAAGGAGCTCCATCTGTTCAGCGGTTTTCTCCGCTGTGCGGATTGCGAAAAATCCATTACACGAAGCCAGAGCGGGAAAAATGTGTATTACGCCTGCTCTACCTACAAATACCGCTCCCGGACTGCCTGCTCCATGCACTCAATCAAGCATGAGCGACTGGAGGCCGCCGTCCTGTTTGCCGTCCGTCAACAGGTACATCTGGCCGTTTCCTTTTCGGAGATACTTGCCCGTATCAACTCGGCTCCAGTCAAAAAAAGCCAGTCATTCCGACTGGATGATCTGATTGCCGCAAAGGAAAAGGAACTGGCGAAAATTACCCGCTACAAACAGTCTCTTTATCAGGACTGGAAAGACGGGGAAATTACCCAGCAGGACTACCGGACGATGAAGGCTGACTATGAACGGCAAATAAGCTCTATCTCCGATGTGCTGGAGCGGCTGACCGCTGAACGGGCGGAACTGGCAAACGGCGTTGACAGCGAGCATCCGGCGCTGGTGGCCTTTAAGAAACACCAGAACATTGAAACGCTCAACCGGGAAATCCTCATTGATCTTGTAAACTACATCAAGGTTTACGAAAACGGCAATATCAGCGTGAAATTCAAGTTTGCTGACGAGTTTCGCAGAATTGCCGAATACATTGAAATTAACATTTCTGAAATTCCCGCCGCGGCGGGCTGATGCCCGCCACACCATTTCTGGCAGTGTGTTTTCCTAATATGAAACATTCATATAGATGGAGGAACCAAACTGAATCATCATTTTGCCCGGCTCCACCACGCCGGCGCTGATAGCTTCAGCACCAGAATCATCTGTCCCCGTGATCACTGGTGTTCCCGGGGCCAGGCCTGTCTCTTTGGCCGCAGCCTCGGTTACGTAGCCCGCTAGATCCGTTGCCTCCTGTACCTTCGCCAACTGGTCCGGTCGACAAACAGGCGCGCACAGTTCCGGGACCGGTCGCCAAGTTTTCGGATCATACAACGGATTGAAACTGGCCAGTCCCAAGAAACGATCCACCACATAATTGTCTGTCAGCTTTGCCGCAAGAAAACTGGAGCCAGTTAAAAATTTGTAAGTTCTGGCATACACCTCTGGCTCGTTATTTTTGATCCACAGGATTTTGGGCATTACATCGCTAGAGCACAGCGGACGACCATACCAGCGGCGGATTTGTTCTGGGCCATACAGGCTGGTCAACTGTTCAATCTCTTTTCCTGCTCGCGCATCAATGCCATACAAAATGGCCTTGCGCAATGGACGGCACTGTTCATCAACTGGAAGGCAATCAGCTCCCAATGCGCTAAGCCCCACTGCCTTGATCTGAACCGGATCAATCCCGGATTTTTTCAATAGCCCTTGGCTGATACGACAGAAATCGCCCCACCAATCTTTTTCGGCATCGTGTTCGAAGTGATTCGGCTTCGGATTGGTCATGGTGTGCTGAGTAGAACAACACGCCACTACATTGCAATCCTCATCAATGATCACACCTTTGCTGGAATTTGTTCCCGTATCAATTCCCATAAAATATGTAGCATCCATGCAATTCAACCTCCTTCACAACTATTCGCACAGTTCATTGAATTTCTTCGAAAAAATGTGCAACAATATGGGCCACTGTATCTTCATTATTGCAAAAAGGAGATACATAATCTGCCGCCCCCTTGACATGAGGCCGCGCGTTGGCCACTGCTACACCGATGTCACTGTTCTTAATCATTTCAATGTCGTTATCGTAATCCCCAACAGCAATGATCCGGAACGGTTGAACCGGCAGCAGCGAAAGCAGGCGACAAATACCGTTCCATTTGCTGATTCCCGGTGCCATGATGTCTACACTGGTAGGGTCGCTTGGCGTAACACTGAGTGCAAGCCCCTTGCGCCGCACAAACTCCCACACGGGCTTCCAGTCCTGGGTCACAGTAAAGCCCTCGATGTCATCCAGCGGCAACTGATCACAGTGTTGAAATCGGCTGGGCCAAACCCCCAACTGATCAGCATACTCTCTCAGACTGTCATTTTCCTTATTCACCGCCCATAACGGTCCAGCCAGTACATGTAACAGATAGTCATGATGCAAGCAAAATTCCACCAGCTGCCGAGCCGACACTGGATCAATTCGTTCCCGGAATAATACCCGGCCACTGCCGGTCTCTACTAGCTTACCCCCGTTGTTCAGCAACAGATAGTCGGCGCAGTCAGACACGTCTCCCAGTGGAAGCATGTCCACCTCTCGACGACCAGTGGCAAAGCAGACCATATTCCCCTGACTACGAACCCATTGCAACGCTCGCCGGTTCTCCCTGCTGATGTTCCCCTGGTCATCGCAAGTAGTGCCATCCAGATCCAGAACCAACAGGGCCGGAACTCTGTTGCTATCTTTATGCCCCCTCATCTGGCTCGCACCTGGTACACTACCCGCATCAGCTCCCTGACCCGGTCAGCGCACACCCGCACATTCTCCAACTGTTCGTTTTCCAGTCTACCGCCCTCCTTGAAATAGGTCCCCACTACTGCTCCATCCGCCACCGCCAGCTTACGGGCAATGGTATCTGGCCGACATCCTGTATTGCACAGGATCACCGTTTGAGGCGCAGCCTGTTTGACACTGGCAATCAGCTCCTCGTCCACATCTTGTCCGGCCGCATTGGCTGAAACACATAATCCATCCGGATGGACCTTGAAAATAGTGGATCGAGCAATGTCTGCCAATGGCCTGTTATCTAGGTTTTGGTCGGATTCCGGATTGATAAAATACAGCATCCGAAGCTGCTGCAGATGCAGCTCCGCACGCCGGCGCATCAATTTGGAAAAATCATTGTTATACAGGCCTCCATCTCCCACATACACGCCGGAAAAGGTCCCACGCACAAAGTCTGCATCCACCGCGGCGGCCAGCTCAATCGTGGCGCGCCCATCCGAGATGCAGTCCACGCCAAAGGGGACTCTCAGATCCTGCTTGAGCCGCCCCACCACATAGGCCATGGCCGCCGGGGTCACAAAGTTCATCTGTCGCTCATAGGGCAGGCTGAACTCGTTGCTGATCAGCACCCCGTCCACGCCGCCCTCCTGCAGCGCCTGCAGGTCCGCCCGGGCATGTTCCACAATCTCTTCCATCGCGGTGTTCGGACGAAAGCGGGGATCGCCAGGCAGTGGGTCCAGATGCAGCATAGCGATGATGGGCTTTTTTACGCCGAATAAGATTTCACTCCAAAGCATGGTTAGCATCCTCCTTTTTGAAAAGAGCCGCCGCAACGACTCATGCAAGGAATCGCTGCGGCGGCTCGTGCTGTAAATGGATCAATACTCAAATTGGCGGTAGTAGCGGCGTATCGACAGCGGATGGCGCAGGAACAGCTCCATGTAAGCGTCCACGCGATTGTTCACACCGTGCATCACCAGATGAGAAATCGTGCCGCGGAATTCCGGGCTGATGCCCTTCAACGCAAACTCCTTGGTATCGATGATGGTATAATTGCCGCACACCTTGGGCAGGAAACGCGCCACCCGTTCGGCCAGCGGACGCTGCTCATCCTCGCCCATAAACAGGGTAACGGGGGTGTCCCACACCACAATCTCCTGCATGCCGTGGAAGAACTCCTGGCAGGAGATGGACTTGGTGCGAATCCACATCTGCTCTTCCCAGTAGCACATGGCATAGGAATAGGTGGCACCATACTGGTTGCCGGAACCAATGAAGTAGCGCGGCAGGTCCGGATGCTCGTTCCGGAACGCGACACAGGCCTTGGCGTAATCGTAGGCCCAGGCATCGGACTCCTTTTCCACATCCACCAGTACCTGCGCCAGATGAGCCTCCATCTCCCGGTTGTACCGGTCATAGTCCGCAAACTCGCCGTTTTTGTACATCAGGTAGTTCGCTACCATGTAAAATTTCAGCTGTTCGTTCTTGGGATAGACCACCAGATAATCCTGCTTGTCCGGCTGGGTCAGCACACTGCCTGGCGTGTCGATAAAGCTGAACACCCTGCCGCCAATCTGATGCACCCGGTCCACCAGCTGTACCATCTCCTTGGTGTTGCCGGAAACCGAAGAGAGGATCACCACCGAGCGATCGGTGAATCGACGGTTGCCCGTGGTCAAAAATTCGGCGGCATTCTCCACGAACACCGGCAGTTTGGAGCGTCCGCGCATATAGACCTCCACCTGCATGCTGGAGGCGTAGGTGCCACCGATACCAATAAAATAGATCCCGTCGAAACCATCGGCCCAGATCTGGTCGATGATCTGTTCAATCTGGCCACGCAGTGCCAGCGCGCCATTTACACTGTCCAGAGATTCTTTTTCATCAAAATTACGCAGACACGCACCGGTCTGTTCGTTCCACATAGAAGTCGTAACCATAATACAAATGCTCCTTCTCTTTCATACTATCATACAGTTTTCCCGCCAAGCGCCGGCTCAGAAAATCGGGCTGGTCTGCAGGTCCATTCCGCAAAAATACTGGAACGCCCGCTGGATCGCCACATCCCAGAAGGGCCACGCATGCTCTCCGGCCCATTCCAGATAGGTGTGTCCATATCCCGCCGCTCTGGCCGCATCCCGAAAGCGCAGATTGTCTGCATACAAAAAATCTTCCGTGCCGCAGATCTGCAGCAGCCCGGGGCGCCCAGGGTCGTTGGCCCGGACCCTCAGCAGCTGAAACAAGTCCTCCTGCGGATCAGGCGGCATGCCCATTCCGTGAAGGGCGTCCAGTTCCTGGGACAGCACATCCGGCCACTCTCCTTTGCGGACCCGTTCCACCATGGCGGCATAATCCATCACGCCGGACAGACTTGCGCAGGCGGCAAAGCACTCCGGCCTGCGCAGGGCCACCTTGACCGCCCCGTAACCGCCCATGCTTTCCCCCGCAATAAATGTGGAGGCTCTTGCTTCGGGCAGTCGAAACCAGGTTTTGCACAACTCACTCAGTTCGTCGGCCACATACCCGAAATAGTCCGGGCCGTACCGGGCCGTGCAGTAAAAACTGCGCTGGACCTCCGGCATGATCACAATGAAATTGTATTTTTTGGCATAGTATTCAATTTTGGAAAAGCGGGTCCATTCGCTGGCGTTGGCCGCAAGGCCATGCAGCAGATACAGAACCCTGGGCTCCCCCGTCCACAGCGGAGTTACATCGTTGGAGGGGTCCGGGAAGATCACATACAGCTGGGTGGTCATGCGGAGCTTTTGGGAATAAAATTCCCCGCGGAACAACCCCATTACAAGCCCTCCCTTCACAGGGCACGCTCATTTTTGAAAATGAACGGTAAAATTGCACTTGTCGCCCCGGGTATAGTTGCGCGAAAACTCAATCACCCGACCGTTTTCATCCTGGCTGGTGCACTCGAACAGCATCACGGCCTGCTCGCATGAAATGCCGAGCAGACGCGCGTCGTTTGCTTCCAGCACAGCCAGGTCCAGCGTTTGCCGCGCTTGTTTGGGGCGCACGTGATAAAAATCATAAACCTCATACAAAGAAAAGACGGACAGATCGATTCCTTCCAGCTTCGGGACCACATAATGCGGAATGAAAACCTCTTCCAACGAAACCGGCTCATCGCTCACATAGCAGATACGCTTGATGTAATAGATGGAGTCCTCCGGCTGAATCCCGAAGACCAACGCATACTTGTTTCCCGCCGGGCGTAGCGCCTTGGTGAGGATTCGGGTGGAGGGCACCGCGTTTTTCTGCCGGATGGTTTGCGTAAACCCGCCCAGATTGTCCAGGTCCCGGTTCATCTTTTCCCCCAGCACATAGACGCCCTTGCCCTGCACCCGCTTGAGCAGTCCCTCGTACACTAGGGCTCCAATGGCTGTGCGCACGGTCAGACGGTTCACATCATATTGGGCTGCCAGTTCGTTTTCCGGTGGGATCGCCGTGCCGGGAGGGTATATCCCTTCCTCAATTTGTGCGCGAATGATCTCCCGCAGCTGCAAAGAGACAAGTCCAGTTCCGATGTGTTCCATGTCGAGTCCTTTCTTGTTCGGCTTATGCGGGACCGGTTACAGCCACGCGCCGAAATATTGCAATGTTTCTGTGGAGGTTGCGGCTCCCTTTTCCATGCACGCCTCAATGGGCAATCCGTCCACTAGGCCATGCAGGAAACCAGCGATGTAGCTGTCGCCCGCACCCATCGTATCCACCACATTGGGGCAGGGAACAATCCCAAAGGAATGGAAGGTCTGACCATCAAAGCACAGACTTCCCTGCTCGCCCAGCATGGCAATCACCAGTTTGGGCCCCTGTCTGTGCAGCACCTTCATCAGCTCACGCAGGGTTTCGGTGTCTCCGTCATCCGAGGAAAAGAACAGATAATCCGTATAGGGGATTGCCTCCGCGCAAGCGGCGTCTCCGGGACGAGTGGCACAGTCAAATGCGGTTTTTACCCCGCGCTGCTGGAGCTGGCCGAAGAAACGGCCCACCTTGCCCCACAGGTCGCACACCACCACGTCATGTGTGCTGATGAAATCCATATCTTCCGACGACAGGGTGTACTGCTCCAGCACGCCCTCGTCATAGTCGCCGAATACCCGTTCACCGTCCACCAGGGTCACCTGGGAAACCGCCGTATGCCCGTGCAGCACGTGCAGATGACTCGTGTCCACACCCTTGCGGGTCATAGCTTCGGCCATAATCTGCCCATACACATCGTCGCCCACCGGCCCGATGTAGGAGGCCTGGCCCCCGTTGCGCACCGTGTAAACCGCCATGTTCACCGGGCCGCCGCCGGGATAGGCTGTTCCGCCCTCCACATTATTATAATAATCAATGCAATTGCTGCCAACTGCTGCCAGTTTCATAACTGTTCCACCTTTTCTTTGGGTTGTGTTGTAAGGATGCTGGAAAACCGGATCTTGTCGGCGCGCGTGACAGATTTGAACACTTCGATTGGCCTGTTCTGGCTGTCGAACGAGATACCGGACACATAGAACAGCGGCGCCCCCACCGGAACCTCAAGCAGTTCACTTTCCCCTTCGGTGGCGTAAGTGATACCGATAGTCTGGTGACCATGATCCACCGTAATGCCGTAATGTGCCAGCACGTTGTAGAAGGATTCATTGGAAAAATCGTACTGCTCAATCCCCGGGCAGATTGCCGGATCAAGGTAGTTGGCCTCAATCGTCACCGGCTGTCCGTTGATACAGCGCAGTCTCCGCAGCTGGAAGACCGGGCTTTGCTCCGCAAGCCCCAGCTTCCTTTCCACCGAGCGGGGGGCCGCTGCCGTTCGCACGTCCAGCGGCCGGGTCTGCATGCTGCGGTAGTTCTGCAGAACCTGATCGGTGAAGGACTTCACATCCTGCAGCGTCCGCTCCAGCTTGGGCGGCGCCACAAAGGTACCCGCCCCCTTGCGGTGGTACACCTTGCCCTCTACAATCAGTCGGCGGATCGCGCTGCGCAGCGTGGTCCGATTCATTTGCCACATGCTGCACATATCCCGTTCGCTGGGCAGCTTGGAATGCGGTGCAAGATCGTTCTGCAAAATATAGCACTCAATCTGTTCCGTTGCCTGGTCCCGCGGGCGTGCGCGAAATTGCTGTTCCATAGAATCCCGTCTTCCTTATCCAATTGCCGGTCCCGGATTTCCGCGGCTTAAAGCCGCGGAAATCCGGTCGGCCGATTCACTGTTGTGGTTTGCGGAAACGATCAGGCGTTCCCTTGCTTTTTCTGGTTCTGCCGCTCCATCAGGTAGTAAGCCGGCAGGCCGGTGCCCACCGCCACCACTGCAGCAATGATGCTGGGCAGCGCGGACCAGATGAAGGTGGAGTAGATCAGCGTGGCAGTCATCACCATGGCGATTACCGGCATGACGTATCCGCCGGGCATTCTGTAGGTGGGTTTGTAATGCTCCTTGCGGCGCAGCACAAAGATGGTGCCGAAGGTCAGGAAGTTCTTCAGCAATGCGATCACGGTGAAGTAACCCAGAAGATCAGACAGGCTGGAGGCGAAGATCAGAACGATAGCCACCATGCACTGAACAACGATGGAGAACGCGGGGGTCTGGTATTTGGGATGCACCTGGCCAAACTGCTTGAAGAACAGTCCGTCACGCGCCATCGCGTACTCGATGCGGGGCTGGAACATGATGCAGCTGGACAGAGAGCCGATCACCACGATGATGGCCATGATCGCAACCACCACGTCGGCGCCCTGGCCGATTACGGGGATCTTGGAGGCCAGCAGCGCGATGGGCGCATCGGAAGAAGCCAGCTCATCGATGCTCAGCAGGCCGGAAGCTACGAAGGTCAGGCCCACATACAGGCCCAGAACGATCAGCGCAGTAAGAATCAGACCACGGGGCATATTCTTCTCGGGCTCTTTGATCTCGCCGGACATGTAGCAGGCAGCGCCCATGCCGTCAAAAGACCAAGTGGTGGCGGAGATACCGGCCAGCAGCGCCGTGATTCCGGTGACCGTGGTGCCCGCCAGAGGAGTGGCCGACAGCAGGGTGGACCCATTCATGAAGAACAGTCCTACACCGATAATCAGTACAAAGGGCAGAATTTTCAGGGCGGTGATGAAGGTCTGGAACTTGCCGCCTCCCTCCACACTGCGCAGATGCACCATCATGAACACCAGCACGAAAAGCGTAGCAACGATCTTCAGCACGATGCCGTGCATGGGCAGGAAGTAAGCCAGGTAGTTAACGATCGCCAGCGCCATAATGGAGATGGACGGGGGATCGGTGGCCCAGAAGCTGATCCAGCCGCACAGGAAGGCCAGCGGGCGGGACCCGGCTTCACGGAAGTAAACATACTGACCACCATCCTCAGGGAATGCGGAAGCCAATTCTGCGTAGCAGAAGTTGGCAGGTACCTGAAGCAGACCGCCGATCAGGAAGGCAAGCACCAGGAACAGGCTGCTTCCTGCGGCATTGGCCACCTCAGACAGAGACGAGAAGATACCGGAACCAACGGTGGTGCCGACGCCCAATGCGATCACAGCGCCCAGTCCTAATTTGCGTCCCAGCTCCGCGCTGGGTGCAGTCGTTGTTTCGTGTTTCGACATGCGGATTCTCCTTTCACACAACGATATCCCGGCTGCTGCCGGAATGATTCCGCCCCCGTTAGGACCACTCGAGGGCAATTGGCTTTCATCACACAACACATCGGGTTTTTCATACCACTTCGCCAATTATTCTAGCATAATGAACAAACGCTATCAATATAATTCCCGAAATAAAAAGCACAGTGCCCAAATTTTGGCGTTGTGCAGGAAAATCTCATTTTCTCTTTGTGGATAGTCCAACATTTGAATCCTCAAACCGTACGTTAATAAATAAACAGGCATACCGCTTTTGGGAATTTTTCCCACACACTTTTCTCCACCCTGTTTTCCGTTCCGTTTTCAGCCCTTTCTTTCTTCGCCGTCCGTCGATCTTTTTCGACAGAAAAGGGCGGGGTTCGAAAGGAATAAATCCATTCTGAACTCCGCCCTTTTGCGTCCGCTTTGTTTTAACGCCTGCTCACTCTTGGATCATGACCAGGATGGTGCGTTTCGCCGGACCGTCAAACTCACAGAAATAGATATCCTGCGCACCGCCCCGAATCATTTCTCCCTCAACCAGAGGGAAATGACAATGATTTCCGGTGAGATACGCCTTCAGGTGACCGGTGGGATTGCCGGCCGTAGATCCGTAATCCCGCAGCATGCGGGCATGGCTGTACGGTGCATCCTCCGGCGCCTGCCGCTGCAGGAACAGCGCAATATCGCTTTCCAGGCATTCCAGGGCCTCGTTCACCGTAATTCCCGTGGTGGTGTGCTTGGTCAGCACGGTAACCATTCCGTTCTGAATCCCGCTTTCCTTTACGATCTGCTCCACCTGAGGAGTGATCACATCCATCTCGTTATAGGTTTTGGTCAAAAGTACGATTGGCTTGATATACATTGCCCCTTCTCCTTTCCACCCTTACAGAGAACCGCCCAAAAACTCCAGGGCGTTACCACCCCGAATCAGCTCCAGCGTACTGTCCCGCAACCCCAGCTGATCCAGTGCCTGGGCCATGCGAATCTGTTCAAAGCGAGGATTGTTGGACCCGAACATGACCTGGTGGCGCAGAGATCGATCGATCCAGGTGACCGGGATATCCCGCGTAAAGGTCTGCTGATAAAACTCCCGGGCACAGTCAAAATAAAGCGCACCGGTGTCGGCGTACACGTTGGGATACTTCACCATCAACATCGCAGTCTCCCGCACCCAGGGCCATGCAAAATGACCCAGACAGATGCGCAGTTTGGGATGCCGGGCTGCCACCTCCTCAAAGCAGAGAGGATGGCAATACCTGGTCAGTGTATCCGGCTCCCAGGAAAGGCCCGCATGGAACATCACCGGCCGGTCATACTGTTCGCACAGCGCATAGATCGGCTCCAACCGCTCGTCGGCAGGATAGAAATGCTGGCGGCCGGGATGAAGATTCACGCCTCGCAGCTTCAAATCCGCAAAGGCATGCTCCAGCCGGTCCACCGCGCCCGGTGCAAGCGGATCCGCTCCCGCAAATCCGATAAAGCGGTCCGGCGCCAGTCCAACCAGTTGATGGATCTCTTCATTGCTCACCAGCGTATCCCCCACCGTGCTGGTGTAATCCTGGCCCAACAGGCAGAGTCGGTCCAGCCCGGCGCAGCGCATCTGGTTGAAGATATGCTCCAGCGGGGCGGTTCCGTTGCGGTGGATATCCAGTTCCCGATGGCGCAGTTCCTCTCGCTGCTCGTCCTGGTTGATGGGTTCAAAAAATGCGGGATGTACATGAATATCGATAAACAAAGGTCCTTCACATCCTTTCCGTTGATTCGACGGGTCACATACCCGCATGTGCCATCATAGCGCGCACGTTTTCCACCGCTCGGCGGGCATACATGCGGGGTTCGTTGATATACCCCAGCACCAGCTCCAGTGTGGCAGTTCGGTCGTAACCGATACGAGCCAGTTCGTGGAACATCTCCTGCAGAGGCATGCTTCCCTCACCGGGCATAATATGGCTGTCCGTTCCCTGTTCCCCGTCAATGATGTGCATATGATCCATCTTGTCCCCCAGCTTGTCAAAGTAGGCCATGATGCTCTCATGCTGCACAAAAGGCGGCACCACGTCGCACATGCCCACCACGTACGGGTTGTCGATCCGGCGGAACAGTTCGGCCAGATCGTTGGCCCGGGTAAAGAAGTTTGACTCATACGGGGTCAGCGCTTCCACGGTCAGCTTTACCCCCACCTTCGCCGCATGCTCTCCCAGTTCCCGGATGGTCTTTTCCAGACGGGGCCATAACTCGTCGTAGGTGGCAAGATACCCACCGTTGGCGGGGCTGGTCAGCATATATTCCGCCCCCATCTCCTTGGCCATGTCCAGGCACAGTTTCAGATATTCCACCGCGTCTTCCCGCTGGGCCTCGCTGCCAATCATGTAGTTGTAGGGGTAAGCATTGTGTTCCGGGGTGTAGCCCAGCACCGGCATCTCATATTTCTCAATCAGACGCCGCACCTCGTTGATATCGCCCGCCTTCAGATCCGGTGCATAGGCGTGAGGCCGCCCTCCCCAAAGCTCTATGTAATCATAGCCGAATTCCTTTGCATCCTGGAAGCAATGTTCCAACGGGTTGCGCTGGTAACCGGATGTGAACATACCAAGTTTCATCATGACAAAACCCTCCTGTTATGAATTTGTTCTCTATGAATGCGTATCTCAGTCTGTGACCCAAGGTTCAAAAACCTGCACCACATTGGAAGCTACCGTCGCTCCCTGCTTCAGGCAAGCTTCCAGCGCTGCCCCCTTCATATACTGATACAAAAATCCGGCGATGAAGCTGTCGCCCGCACCCACGGTATTGACCACCTCAGCCGCCGGCACCACGCCAAACTGGACAAACTGCCGGCCATCGTAAGCCAGACTGCCCAATTCCCCGAATGTGGCCACTGCGACCTTCATGCCTCGATCCACTTTGTCCTTCAGATAGCCCTCGATGAATTCGTCCCGCTGTTTATGGTACGAATAAAACCCGATGTCCACATAAGGAAGTGTACTCTCCACCAGAGGATGATCTAGTCGATCGGCATAGTCAAAACTGATTACCGCCTGGCTGCAACTGCGGATCTTGGGCAGTGCATCCTGGGCATTTCCCCACAGTGCGGTGTGCACCAGATCATGCCCGGCAGCAAATGCGATGTCCTCCTCATCAAACACGATATGTTCCAGGACTCCTTCGATGTAATCTCCATGTACCCGGTCATTGCCATTCAACGTCATATAGGTGATGGCGGTGGGGCCTTGTCCCACCTTCAGATGGCTCACATCCAAACCTTCGCCCTTCAGGGTGTTCACCATCCACTGCCCGTTCTCATCGCTGCCGGTAGTGCTGATGATGGAGGTCTTCATCCCCAATTTCTGCAGGTTGACCCCGGTGTCCACCACGTTGCCCGTGGGATACTTGCGATCATGGAACACGTTTCCCTGTCGGTCCACGTATTCCGTGTAGTGGTCGATACAGTTGTCACCAATCATTGCTGCTCGCATCGTTTCGTTACCTCCCGTATACTTGATTTTCGAATAGATGAGTCGCATTTCGTTGCAAACCACTTTTCTGAAAATTAGTATAGCGCCGGGTAAACTAGAGGGTCAATCACGAGCTTAACCAAAAAAAATCAGGTATTCTCCGTGGAAATAGAGAAAACTGGTGTGCTTTTTCTTCCGCGCTCAGACCAGTTCCCGGGAATCTGGCTCCCCAGCCCGCAAAATCCCCTCGAAACCGAACTGGTCGTTGCGAATCACCGCAGAAAAGGATTCGATAGGAATTCCATAGTCATCCCGTGTTACGCCCCGCAGCAGGAGTAACGGCTGCAACACCGGAATCTGTAGTAATTCGGCTTCCATCTCATCTGCATAAGTAATACTCAGCGTCTGGTTACCGGAATCTGCATAAATCCCATACTCTGTAGCCATAATCTCAAACAGGCTGTTCTTAGCCAAATCAAACCGTTCCAGATCCCGTACTCGCAACGCAGATAGATATGTGGTTTCCAAAATGGCCGGCGTGCCATCCAGAAAACGCAGCCGACAAAGTCGATAGGCCTCACCCGCCTCGTTCAGTTTCAGGAGCCTCGCCACTCGTGGCACAGGCTTGAGCCTTTCCATGGAGATTACTCGGCTGGTAAATTGACGTCGGTTCTGTTGCAGGAAATACCACAAAGGTTCAAAATCATAGAGATTGCGCCGAAAACGTGGCATTGCCACAGTAAATCCGCTCCCCTTCCGACGGGTCAACTTTCCCTCACCCGCCAAACATCGAATAGCCGTACGCAGTGTATCACGGTGGCAGCCAAGTTCCTTCGCCAACGACTCTTCACTGGGTAGGCGCTGGCCTGCCTGCAGCCTGCCACTTTCAATCCAATATTCCAGCTGCTCAGCGATTCCGCTCCAACTTGCTCGTCGGGACGTCTCGTCTTTTTTCATTACCATCCGTCGGCTCCCCCCTTCCTTCTTTTCCGGCAGTAGTGATACTGCCAGTTTCGATTATCATATACTTCCACTCCCAGCCAAGTCAAGAAATTCCATTCGTCCTGACCCGAGGAGTTGGTTCATCTGAAATCGACCAAAGCAGACCAATTTTTGGCAGCCTGAAAGATTCCGTTTTTCCTTTCTGTGTCATCCTCCAAAAATGATTTTAACACCTTGAAATGACCGAATGCCCATGCTATCATTTGGTCAAATTCAGGACAGCGTGTCAGGACCAACACCGCCTGAAATACATAACACACCGGGCTTACCACTTCGGATTTTCTTGCAAAACATTGCGCGGTACGCTGACCACTTCATTCCAGCGTCCGTTAGCAAAATGCTAAGGAGTGACGTAAGTATGGCAGAACATACGCAGATCGTGCTGAGATCCAACTGTATCTTCGACGGGACTGGCGCAGAACCATTCTCCGGATATGTGGTTATCCGGGATGAGCGTATCCTGCAGGTTGTACAGGGGGATCTTCCCTCCGAATTGGCCGATGGCTCCACCGTGTACGAACTGGGGAACCGGACCATCTGCCCCGGCTTTGCCGACGCGCATACCTTTTTTACCGGATGGGCGCTGAACTATCTTGGCGTGGACCTCTCCCCCGCTACAGACAGCAGTCAGATCGGTCAGATAGCACTGACCTATGCCAACAGCCTTCCACCTGAGAAACCGGTGTGGGGGCATGGCTGGGACCCGACCATTGTCACCGGCGGACCTCAGAATCTGGACCGTGTTTTTCCGGACCGTCCCGCCGTGCTGTTTGCCGCAGGCGCTGAGACTTTCTGGATCAATAGCGCTGCAATTCAGCGGTACGGCTTTGACAACAGCGCCGACTGCAATGAGGTCTTCTGGCGACTGATGGAAGAGTTTCTGGCCGACCATGCCTTCTCCAAACCGTTGTTCCAACATTATATGCAGATGCTGAACCGTCGAGGTGTAACCTCGGTCAAGGAGATTGGCTATGATACCTTCAGCACCTTCCCGGAGGTGCTGGAGCAACTGGAACGGGACAACGCTATGACGCTGCGCGTGCACTTTATGAGTCAGCCCGTCAAAGAAGGCGCAAATCTGGATTACGCACGCCGGATGCGGCAGCGGTTCCAGGGTGAGTTCGTCCGATTTTCCGGCTTTAACCGCATGACTGACGGCTCTATCAGCCAGATGTGTGGATATCTGAAACAGCCTTATCGCTGTGCACCGGATACACAGTGTGCTCAAGAAATCGACTGGGCACTGATCGAGCGCGAGGTGCTGCAGGCCGACGCGGAAGGCTTCCGTTTTTCGCTGAACGCACAGGGCGACGCCGCTGTGGCGCGCGTGCTGGATATTTACGAAAAATGCTGCCGAGACTCCCGAGGAAAGGTGTGTAACCGGCATGCCATTACCGAAGCGGAATTCAGCGATCCACAGGACCTGGAACGAATGGGCCAATTGGGTGTAATTTGCGAATTTTATCCTCAAATTCAATCCATCGCCGACCGTGCGGGCAAGGTGGGTATGATCGAGGAAAAGCTGGGCACTGAGCGCGGGGCTGGTTACTGGAATCGGCGCAAAATGGCGGACAGCGGCGTCTTGCTGTGCTGTGGCACCGATCTTCCTCTGGTCATTGATGACATCCCACAGTCCTTGTATCACAGTGTCACCGGAAAATTTCCTGAAGGTGGCGAGCCCTTCCACCCGGAGAACACACTGACAGTTAGCGAAGTATTACAGGCCTGGACAAGCGGCGGCGCATACGATATGTACCGTGAAGGGGACACCGGTACACTGGCGCCGGGCAATAAGGCAGACATCGCCGTTCTTGACGCTAACGTCTTTGCGATGCCTATCGATGAGGTCCGTAAGGCCAAGGTCTGTCTCACTTTGGTGAACGGCGCCGTTGTATACGACGTCTGGTCTACGGAGGGATAAGCCTTGACATCTGTATACGCGGGGGCACTTTCCATTCTTCCTCCAGTTCTGGCTATCGTACTGGCTCTGCTCACCAAGGAAGTTGTCTCCTCTCTGTTGATTGGTATTTTGTCCGGCACGATTATTTATGCAGTAATGGCGGAGCTAAATCCGGTTGTAGCACCAATTCAGATCATGTTCGACATGACAATACAAACTGTGGACCTATATATCATTCTGTTCTGTTGTCTGCTGGGGGCCCTGGTCCACGTCGTCTCCATGGCTGGTGGCTCCATTGCTTACGGCAATTGGGCCAGCCGCAAGCTGAAAAGCAAGCGCTCGGCTATGCTGGCCACCGGGTTGTTGGGCTGCCTCATTTTCATCGACGATTACTTCAATTGTCTTACTGTCGGCACCGTCATGCAGCCAGTCACTGACCATCACCGAGTTTCCCGGGCGAAGCTGGCTTATATCATCGACAGCACTGCTGCCCCAGTCTGCATTATCGCCCCCATTTCCTCCTGGGCAGCAGCTGTGGGCAGCAATCTGCGGGATACCGCCGCCTTCCCTAGTGATTTTGCCGCATTCTGTGCTACTATTCCATACAATCTCTATGCGCTGTTGACCATTGTTACCGTAATCGTTGTTTGCTCTGCACACCTGGATTTTGGTCGGATTGCCCAGCTAGAAGCCCGTGCTGAACAGACGGGCGACTTGGGTGTGGTGAATTCTTCCGCTCAGGAACTCCCTCAGGGTAGCCGCCAGGGTCGAGTATGGGATATGTTACTCCCTATCGGCATGCTGATTCTTTGCTCGATCCTAAGTATGCTTTACAGCGGTGGCTTTTGGGGGACAGACCCTGCCTTCTACGGCAACTTCTCCGCGGCGTTGGGCAACTGTAACGCTGGCCAAGCTCTCACCTGGGGTGGATTTGCAGCGTTACTTTGCGCCTTTGTGCAATTTGTTCCCCGTGGGTTGATACGCTTTCGTGACTTCATGGACGGCGTGACCAAAGGGATCGCCGCCATGGTTCCCGCCATCATGATTTTGGTCCTTGCCTGGACCATCAGTGGTGTTTGCCGAGACCTACTGCAAACAGATGTATTTGTAAAAAACATCATGGCAGCCAGCAACATTCCCGGTGCAGTTCTTCCCGCACTGATTTTTGTGGCAGCAGCCTTCCTGAGCTTTTCCACCGGAACTGCTTGGGGCACCTTTGGAATCCTGATTCCTATTATCATTCCAGTGGCAGCTACTCTGAGCCCAAATCTGGTCATCGTTTCTCTGTCGGCCACTCTGGGTGGAAGCGTTTTTGGCGATCACTGCTCTCCTATTTCAGACACAACCATTTTGTCCAGTACAGGTGCTGGCTGCAATCATCTGGAACATGTGACTACCCAACTGCCCTACGCTCTATTGGTAGGCGCCTGTTGCATTGTCGGCTATCTGGTAGCAGGATTCACTAATGGCAATCTACCGTTGATGCTTCTAACCAGCCTTAGCTGCTTGCTGACCACCCTTTTTATTCTTCATCGCCAAAGTGTATGTTCTTCCCTATAAGATACTCATTTCATTTTGAAAAAGGAGAGGTTGCACCATGTCTGTCATCACATTGGATCAGCTTGCCGTCATGAGCGTCCAGTATGTTCAGTACACCTTCGATTATTTCTTGGATTCCATGGATCGATGTGGCATCCACAATATCGATTTATGGGGCGGAAGCCCCCACTTTTGCCGCTTGGACTACCCCTGGGGTCCCGCTGCTGCCCGCCGCATCCGGGAGTTGCGTCGGCAAATTGAGGACCGTGGAATGAAGGTCGTAATCTATACGCCTGAAACCTTAGGCTACCCCTTCAGCTACAGCTCTCCTGACCGCGCTCTGCGGGATCGAACACTGGATTACATGGAAGCCAGCATGGAAGACGCATTGGAATTCGGCACGGACAAACTGTTTTTAAATACTGGCTGTCACCCCCGTAACTTAAACCGGGAAGATGGCTGGGCACGAACGGTAGATAGCCTCCAACAGTTGGCACAACGTGCGGAACGGATGGGCGTTACCCTAATGCTGGAACAGCTGCAACCCTATGAAAGCAACCTGTTGTTGAACCTGGAAGACATGAAACAGATGCTGCACCAGGTTGATTCCCCTGCGCTCGCGACCTGTGTGGATCTGGTCGCCATGGAGGTAGCCGGAGACAATCTAGAAAGCTTCTACCAACAACTGGGTAACAAAATCCAGTGGATTCATTATTCTGACAGTCATCACGAAATTGTTGGTTCCGGTAACTTTGGTCGTAAAAAACTCGAAGGCTATATCCGTACACTGGAACATTTCGGGTATAGTGGCTGCATCGATCTTGAGATCAACGACTCCATCTACTGGGAGGATCCTCACACATCCATTCAGCAATCGGTGGAATATCTGCGTAATTTTCTGCCTGAAAGGCAATGAAAGCAGCTTTTGAACAGCAATACCGCGAGAGCCTTGTGCACAACACTTCATATATTTTCTCCCTTTGTAATATGTGAAGCACATAAAAAACAGAACCCTCTGGAAATTCAGAGGGTTCTGTTTTTTATTACGCATCCGCGATTTCTTTTGTAACTCACCGATCCTCAAAATATCTTGGCGGGTGTTTAAAGCTGCAGCGCAAATATATATTTTGTTATAACACCGATTATTGCTGCAATCAAGGACACTGAATTTTTCTGGTTTTATTGTAGCATAAAAACGCGCTGAAATCTCAGTCAGGGAGGATTTCAGCACGACAATTTCCTGCCGCCGGGGTGTTTTCTATTCTTCGCCTGATGCAGTTTTAGAAACCCGTCTTTTCCAATTTCTTGTATTCCTTTGGTAAATGAAATACAATGAGGTAGACTAAGCCTGTTCACGGACAGGTACAGCGAAAGCAGGTGAGCCAGTGCTGCATCTGGCAATTTGTGATGATGAAAAGGACTTTGTTCAGTATCTGACCGGTTTGCTGAACCAATACAGCAAGGAGACCGGACATGATATAAAAATCAGCCCTTATTATGACGGCATGGAGCTGATCGAGAAATACGACCCGACCATCGACCTGATTTTTCTGGACATCCAGATGAAACTGGTGGACGGCCTCCACGCGGCGGAACGCATCCGGCAGATGGATGAAACCGTGGGCATTATTTTCCTGACCACGCTCACCCAGTATGGGCTTGAGGGATATAAATATCATGCCACCAACTACATCATCAAGCCCATGAAATACGCCCGGCTCAAGTCGGAACTGGACAAATTCATTGCGCGCAGTCAGAAAGAAGATACCCCTTCCCTGGTGATTGTCAATGATACCGGCAAATACAAGATCCCCCTGAAATCCATCCGTTACATCGAAACCTTTAACCGCAATCTGATGGTTCATACCGAGCAGGAGAACATCATCTGCTACAAAAGCATGAAAGAGATGGAACGGGCGCTTTGCGACAGGGATTTTGCACGCTGCCATACCAGCTATATTGTGAATCTGTTTTATGTGAAGGGCATCAAAAAGCTGGAGATCGAACTGATTACCGGTGAGATCATTCCAATCAGCCAGCCAAAGCGGAAGGAATTCATGGAGCGGCTCACCGATTATTGGGGGGATTTTTTGTGATACACCTTTTCGAGGCCCTTTCTTTTTTACTGGCATGGGGATATACGGCGGTTTTCTTCCTGATTTTAAAGTCCTTTCTTCCCCTTCGGAAGCCTCTGATTCTGAAAGTGCTCGCGTTTCTGGTTTGCGGCTTTTTGGCCGACTCCATTATCTACTCCAACGACCCGGGAAGCCTGTTCGGCACAATGCTTTTGTTCTTGCTCTTTGTGCTGCTGTTTTACCACGGAACGTTTATGGAAAAGCTGTCTGTGCTGCTGGTGTTTTATCCGGCACTCATTGCCATCAACTACCTGATGCTGGATACCGGCGGTCGACTGTTCAAGCTGGTGACAGGAGCAAGCTATGAGGATACGTTGCAGTCTCCAAAGCTGGCGCTCATCAGCACCGCCATTCACACGGCATCCCTTTTGCTGCGTCTGCTGTTCTGGATCGGCGCATGGCTGGTTTTGCGACGGTTTCTGGAAAAGATCCCGTCCCACCTGAACACAAAAACCTGGCTGATCATTGACATGCTGATTCTTTCCTCGTGGCAATCTTCACCATCATCTATTTTATGCCCGAACAGACTGCAATCGTTTACCCCATCTGCGGGGCCTCCATCTTTTCCAGCTTCGGCTGCATGTATCTGGCGGCGTATATCTACGATTCCATGCAGACTGCCTACCGGGTGCAGCAGATGGAGATTCAGCGGGATTACTACAAGGAGCGCATTGCCGAAGAAGAACGTGTCCGCTCCATCTACCACGACCTGAAAAACCACCTGCTTGTGATGGAAAGCAGGCAGAACACCGCCGAGACCCGGCAGATGGCCCAGGCGCTGCGCTCTCAGATTGCAGACTATGAGGACTATGTACACACCGGCAATGAGTTTCTGGACATCATCCTGAAGGACAAAGCCGCCAAGGCCCGTGAACGGAAGATCGACTTCTCTGCCCTGGTTGATTTCAAGGGGATGGACTTTCTGGAACCGCTGGACATCAGCACCATATTCGGCAACGCCATCGACAACGCAATGGAGGCCAGCGAACAGCTGCCGGAAGAGGATCGGCTGGTCACCGTGAAAGCCGAGCGCGTGCGGGACATGCTGCTCATCACTGTGGAAAACAGTACCCCGCCGGGGATACCGTCCACCGGAGGCACCACCAAATGCGACCATTTTGTTCACGGGTTCGGTATTCCCAACATAAAAAAGGCCGTTGAGAAATACGACGGCCAATGCAGCTTCCGTCCAAACGACGGAACTTATCTTCTGAAAATTCTGATTCCCATTCCCTGATTGGGGTTGACGCCGCTTCTTTTCCGGAAGCGGCGTTTCTTTTTGTGTCGTGTTAGTTTTTTCACTGTGGATATTAGTTTACGCATTTTGAATTGTGCCTTTCCTGTGCCCGGATACAATGAAGAAAAAACAGCAAAGTGAGGGCATGGAGCATGAGTATTTTAAGCACCAATCAACTGACCAAGCATTACGGCACCGCGCCGAATATCGTGAAGGCACTGGACGGCGTGAGCATTTCCATTGAAGCAGGCGAATTTGTTGCCATCATCGGCACCTCCGGCAGCGGTAAGTCCACCCTGCTGAACATGCTGGGCGGATTGGACCGCCCCACTTCCGGCTCGGTCAAGGTGGACAATTACGAGCTGGGAAAATTGAAGGACGAGGATCTGACCGTGTTCCGCCGCCAGCGAATCGGTTTTATTTTTCAGAACTACAATCTGGTTCCCGTCTTGAATGTATATGAAAACATCGTCATGCCCATCCAGCTGGATGGAAAAAAGCCGGATCAGAAATTCATCAAAGAGATCGTGGCTTTGCTGGGGCTGGAAAAGAAGCTCCACAACATGCCCAATACCCTTTCCGGCGGCCAGCAGCAGCGCGTCGCCATTGCCAGAGCATTGGTCAGCAAACCAGCGATCATCCTTGCCGACGAGCCGACCGGCAATCTGGACAGCAAGACCAGCGATGAAGTGATCGAGCTTTTGAAAGTCACCAGCCGGAAATTCCACCAGACCATCGTTATGATTACCCATAACCCGGAAATTGCAGCACAGGCCGACCGCACCATTCACATTGAAGATGGCCGGATTGCGGAGTAAGGCGGTGATCCCATGAAAAGACAACAATCAATGATACGCACCTTGACAAACCGCAGCTTCAAGGCAAACAAAACACGCAATCTGGTTGCCGTCGTTGCTATTGTTCTGACAACGGTAATGTTTACCTCCCTGTTCATTCTGTCCCAGAGTATGGTGGAAAACCTGCGGAACATGAATTTTCAGCAGGCCGGATATAACAGCCATTTGAGCTCTGGTATTATGACAGACGCAGATGCAGAGAAAATCACCACCCATGAAGCCATCCGGGACTTTGGCAAAAGCATTGTGGTTGGAATTGCCGAAAACAAGGAATTGACCGGGCGACAAGTGGAAATCCGCTCTGCGGATGAAGCCTATGCCCGTTCCAGCTTTTCCTATCCCACCGAAGGAACCATGCCGGTGCAGGAAAATGAAATTGCTTTGGACACCATCACGCTTGATAAGCTGGGCCTGCCTTATGAATTGGGACAGGAAATCCCCCTGCAATGGCGGAAGGACTTGAACAGCGAAGAAATCACCACCAGCACCTTTACCCTCTCCGGGTATTGGGATGGAAATTCCGCCGCCATGGCAAGTATGGCGTGGGTTTCTGAAGCCTTTGTCCAGAATCAGTGTGCAGGCATCGACCAGGCGGAACAGATTGCAAACGGGCAGGTATTGGGAACCGCGATGCTTCATCTCGACCTGTATAGCGACAGCAATCTGGAAGAGGCAGCCCAACAGATTTTGGCTGACACCGGCCTTTCCAATGTGTCCCTTTCCCCCAATGCCGCTTATGATTCCACCATGAACCAGAATATCATCCGTGAAGTTCTGCCGATGGCAATTTGCATGGTTCTGGTATTTGCCAGCGGGTATCTGATCATCTATAACATCTTTCAGATCTCCGTTGCCAGCGACATCCGCTTTTATGGCCGTCTGAAAACCCTGGGTGCAACCAAACGGCAGTTGAAGAAGCTGATTTACGGGCAGGCCAACCGTCTGTCGCTGATTGGGATTCCTATTGGGCTTGTGATCGGGTACCTGCTGGGGGCTGTGCTGGTGCCGGTCATGATAACCGGCACAGCAGGAGGAGCCAAAACAGCGGTCAATCCCTATCTCTTCATCGGCTCTGCGCTGTTTGCCTATCTGACAGTTCTGATCTCCTGTATGAAGCCTGCGAAAATCGCCGGAAAGGTTTCCCCAATAGAAGCTCTGCGCTACACCGACGCCGGAACGAACAGCAAACGGAAAACAAAGAAAAGCACCGGCGGGGCCAGCATTCCGAAGATGGCTCTGGTGAACCTGGGCCGGAACAAAAAGCGCACCATTACAGTCATCTGTTCCCTGACGCTGGGGCTTGTGCTGCTTTCCTGCGTCTATGCGAAAAATGCCAGCTTCGACATTGATAAGTACATGAGCCAGACGGTTATCAGTGATTTTGAGGTAGAGGACAGTTCGATTTCTTCCACCTTTGGAACCTACAATCCCTACGGCACCACCATTTCCCCGGAGCTGGTGCAGAACATCGAGAACCTTACCGGACTGGAGGCAACCGGGCGTTTGTATTCGCAGGTATTTACGCATAAGATCGGGGCGTCTGCTCTTAAAAACATCCAGACCTACTATAATGCTGATGACCGGCTGACCTATATGGAAGCAACGGATGCAGGGCTGGCAGAAGCTTACCACGAGATGATCGACAGCGGCGAATGCACTTCCATTCTGTACGGCATTGACGGCCTGATTCTGGACACCTTTGCACAGGACAACAGGATATTGGATGGCACCTTTGATAAGGAGAAATTCCTGTCCGGGGGCTATGTGGTGATGGAAGCGGCCACTGGTGCGGAGGACAGTGAGAAAGAAACACAGCCGACTTATTCCGTTGGTGATACGGTAGAGCTGAATGGGCAGCTGTATGAGGTGATGGCAATCGTGGCGGATATCCCCACCATTACCGAGGGCGTGAACAGCAGTACGCCGGACTTCCTTTCGTTCTATCTTCCTGCCGATACCTTCCGGGCCATGTACCCGGATAACACCTTGCGCAAGCTGTTCTTTGATGTGGCCGAGGAATACCAGCCGCAGGCGGAGGAAATACTGATTCAATATCGGCATGATGTGGACAAGAGCCTGAATTACACGGCAAAATCCACGCTGATCGCGCATTACCAGGAACAGACCCGGGCAAACACCGTGATGGGCTTTGCCATCAGTCTGATCATTTCCTTTGTGGGGGTTCTGAATTTCGTCAATTCCATGGTAACGGCGATTGTTTCCCGCCAGAAGGAATTCGCCATGATTCAGAGCATCGGCATGACAAAACGGCAGCTTCGGCGTATGCTGATCGACGAGGGCTTATATTACGCCGGAATCACCTTACTGGCATCCTACGTTTTAGGCGCTCTGACTGTTGGAATCGGCGTCCGCATGATGGTGGCTGGAGACTGGACGGCAACCTTCCATTTCACGCTGCTGCCGCTGGTTATCTGCACCCCGATTCTGATTTTGTTTGCAATCGTCATCCCCTGCATCAGCTTTAAAAATCTGGAAAAGCAAAGCATCGTGGAACGGCTGCGGGCAACCGATTGAAAAGACATTTAAACCTATCCATGACAATCTGCCATGTTCTGATCTCATCGCATCCACTCAATCCAGTCGGCAGCAAAGAGATTGTCTTTCAGGCACACAAAGGAAAAAACTCCGCTCATGGGCAGCCCCGCCAGATCAAAGCGGGCCAGTTTGCCACACGCCAGTTCTTTGGATGCCGCCGGAGCATACAGGAATGAAACGCCCCATCCATCGGCCACCAGCGATTTGATGGTGGAAAAATCGCTGATGGTCGCCACATTCGGATAGCTTTTGAGGGTGCGATTTTCCCGCCGCAGCGCTTCTTCAAAGATGGCCCGGGTACCGGAACCGGGTTCCCGGATCAGAATCCGCTCCGATTCCAGTTCCGTCAGGGATATGGCCCTGCCTGCAAACCGGTGCCCCGGCGGGCAGATGCCGAAAAACTCCTCTTTCCGATACAAAGTAGTTTCATACCGGCTACCCTCAAAAAAGCCTTCCACCAGCACAAAGTCCAGCTTCCCCGCTTCCAGCATCCGGAGCAGAACCTGAGTGTTGTCCACACTCAAGGAAAAAGACGCTTCGGGATAATCCCGCAGAAAACGTTCCACCTTGGGAGCAACCACGAATTCTCCTATTGTTTTGGACGCTCCAATCCGCAGCGAAAGCGGCTTTGGCGCCATCATGGATTCCTCCACCTTCCGGCTGTTGTAGGCCAGGGAACGGGTATACTCCCGCAGTTTCACCCCGGCTTCCGTCAGACGAAGCACCTTTCCCTCATAGGAAAAGAGCCGGCACCCATAGTGATCCTCCAGATAATGGATGTGGTGGGTCACAGCGGGCTGTGTCAGACAAAGTCGCTCGGCCGCCCGGGTATAATTCATGGTTTCGCACAAGACAAGAAAGGTATTCCAGCGAGGATCCAGCATTGCACATCACCTATTACGCAGATTTATCGACGTATAATAATTCTTCATTTTATTTTATCAACAAAGTGCGATATAATCAAGGCAGCTCAGGAAGGGATGCAGAGAAATCTCAAAAATCTTTTCCTGGCAGATGAGCAATGCCGGACCAGGCCTGCCGCGTCTGATCCTCCACATTTTCAAAACAGGCATTGGCCCCGATTTTGCCGAGCCTGCCACAAACAGAAAGGAAACGGATCACTATGTACGACATTATCATTATCGGTGCAGGTCCTGCCGGTATCAGCGCCGGCATTTATGCAGTCAGCCGCGGCCAGCGCACACTGGTTCTGGAAAAAGCCCAGGTGGGCGGTATCATCGGAACGGTTTCCACCGTTACCCATTACACGGCCATTCAGTCCCAGGAAACCGGCGCCACCTTTGCCGCCCGCATGAAGGAGCAGGCACTGAACGCCGGTGTTGAGATTGTTCAGGCTGCCGTGACCGGCGTAAAGCTGAGCGGGGATATCAAGACCGTGACCACTGATCAGGGCACTTACGAAGCCCGGCGGGTCATCCTGGCCAACGGCGGTACACCCCGCAAACTGGGCATTCCCGGTGAAATCGAACTGGCGGGCAAAGGAATGGGAATGAATGCCGCCCGGGACGGTGCTGCTTATAAAGGCAAAAATGTCTATGTGGTGGGCGGCGCCGATGGTGCCGTGAAAGAGGCATTGTATCTGGCTTCCTTTGCCAAGCATCTGACCATCATTCACTTCGAGGAGCAGCTGGGCTGTATCCCGGAGTTTCTCCAGAAGATCGCTGCCACCAACAACATTTCTCTGCGGCTGGCTTCCCGGCTTCATGCCGTTTATGGTCAGGATCAGGTGGAGCGTCTGGAAATTGCCAACGTGCACGACGGCAGCATCGAGAGCGTGGAAGATCCCGGCTGCGGAATCTTCGTTTACGCCGGTGTTGTGCCCAACACCGAACTCTACACGGAACTGACGCTGCAGGATGGCTACATTCCCACCAACGAGAAGATGGAAACCGCCATTCCCGGTGTCTATGCGGCCGGCGACATCCGCGTCAAGCAGGTCCGGCAGGTGGCTACCGCTGTATCCGATGGTGCAATTGCTGCCATCAATGCGGCGATGTGATTGCAGCAGAGTGCAAGGCACAATTTATTTCAGATTTTGAACTTTGCTATCCTTCTTTCTATATAATTTCTCCACATCACACCTGTAAAACTCCCGGGAACAATTCAATGTTCCCGGGAGTTTTACATTTCACGGTTTCGTCCCAAGGAAAAGCAACAGCCCCCTGATACAGGGAACCTGCGTCAGGGGGCTTACTGATGTTCGGTGAAAGGCAACAAGTGTTGATTTGCACGCTTATTGCGGCTTCCATTCGCGCAGATATTTGAAGGGAAACGGAAGCACCGTCCACGCACTGGCGCGCACAAAATCCACCTCCATCAGGGGCAGATACTCCGCAAACTGAGGTTGTCCGCCAGTGGCTGTGATCTTGCGGATGCAGCACGCACGCGCCAGCGATTGTTGCAATGACTGACCGCAAGGGCCGCTGTAATAGTATTGGGCATCGTCCTGTGTAAACAGGCGGATATCCAACGTCCCTGCAAAAAGTTGTTCCTTTGTTTTGTTCTGCTTCATTCCGCTGCCGAGCAGCACACCAGTGCGTGCGAAGATTTCCTCATTCACCCGCCGCCCCAATACCGTGCGAAGTCTAAGGCAACTGGACAGTTGTTTGCGTGTGGCTTGCGGAGCAAGCGCCAACAGATCGCTGTAAATGATCTCCAGTGCCTGCCGCTCTTTTTCCGGGGCATCAGAAAACATATTCTGCACAACCGCTGCCAGAGGCTCCACGCTCAACTGTTCGCCATTGGGGGTTCGAGCCAACAGTTCCTGCAGCAGAGTGATTTCCGGCAATGTGTACCGATCTGTTTTTCGGATCACATGGATATTATCGGGATCCTGATAGACCAGTCCCTCCACATGAGGATCTACTTTTCCGCGATCATCCTGAAACGCCCGGGCAATTTTTTCCTGCTCATCATCCTGCCAGAAGAGCTCTTCCTTCCACTGGCTGTATTCCAGAATGCCGTCGGAATATACCCGCAAGCGGCGGTATCGCTCCTTTTGTCTTTTACTCAGCGAATGCTCAGTACTTTTCCTTTTGCTTTTTGCTGTAAATCACGGTACCGATCATTCCGGCAGACGCCAGCAGCAGCACGCCAACCCAGACCACCAGATTGGCCGAGTCGCTGGTCTGAGGCCCATTTGCCGGTTTGGGTGCGGCAGTGGTGCTGTTCGCGCCGGAAGCATTCTGGGAAACGGATTCCTGAGACGAACTGCTGTCGTCGGTGGAAGGAGTTGCCGTCGGGCCCAGCTTCGGCAGCACCTCGGTTTTTGTTTCTCCGCAGATGCTGCACACATACTTGATGTAGCCGTCCTGATCGCCGGTCGCTTCCACACGCTCGGTTTCCACGAAGCGATGTGCCTCCTCGGAGGCTGCGTCGATCAGCTTGATGCGGCCCTGACCGTAGGGATTGCCGTACTGCGCCGCAGAGATCATACCCTTCAGATCATTCTGCAGGTAGCGGATCAGCAGATCCTGATCCTTTCCGCAATCCTCCTGTACCACTTCCGCACCCTTGAACATGGTGTAGCCATCACCACCGCTCTGCAGGGTATACGCGCTGCCTGCCAGCGTATAGAAAGCCGCCGGATCAATGGCTTTGCCGTTCACCTTCACATTCTGCACCCGGCGGGGCTTGGAGGCATCGATGCCGGTGTATACGCCCTGACTGTCGGTCAGAACCGGGCTTTCCTTCACATGGAGATTGATCTCATAGGTCAGACCGGCGGTGTGCATAAAGCCGCCATTTTCCGTCAGACCGGTGCCCTCCTCATTCAGCGGGGCATGGGCGCTCCATTCCAGCGCATCCAGAATCTGCTGACCGGTAACCTTCAGCACGCACATGGTATTGCCGAATGCGTTCACATCCATCAGATTTTTCCGGGTCACAATGCCCTTGTCCACATTTGCGCGAATTCCGCCGCCATTGGCAAAGGCAATGTCCGCGCCGGTGGTCACCTGATAGGCATCCGCCACAAAGTTGCCCAGGTTGGTTTCCCGGTTGCGGATAATCCGGTCGCCGGTGGTCGGATCCACGGTGGTCAGAGCCGCTTCCGTGGAGCCCAGCTCCTCGTAGGTGAACTCCTGCATTTCCTCATACTTATCGATGATTGCCTGAGTCTCCTCGTAGGCTGCCAGAGAAGAAGCGGTGGCGTCCACATCCACCTCCTCCGGCTTGAGAAGCTGGCTGGTAATGCTGCCATCCGCGTAGATGGTCATTTTGCCGAAGTTTTCAAACTTAGTGCCGGTGGAGGTGAGCAGAACGTCTTCCCCATTTTTGTTCTTGACCGCTTCGTCCGTAATGGTGCTGTGAGAATGTGCGTCAATGAACGCATCGATGCCCGTGGTATTGGCGATCACATCGGTGGAACGCCAGGGCTCCGAACCTGCGTCGGTTCCCAGGTGACCCACCGCGATGACCAGCTCTGCACCCTCTGCTCTGGCGGCGTTCACCGCATTCTGAATGGTCTCGTAAAACGCATCCTCGCAGAAGCTGTAGATGTAGTTTCCGTTTTCGTCCTGGAAATAGGCAGGTGTGGATTTTGTATAGGTCTCCGGGGTGGCAATTCCCAGGAAGGCCACCTTCTGACCCGCAACAGACACCATATCATATGCATCAAACACCGTATCGTCGGTCTTCAGATCCACGAAATTGGCGCTCAGATATTCATATTCCGGCATCACATCCGCTTCCGTCTGCCCGGAAAGCTGCTTGAATACATCCATGCCATAGTCGAACTCGTGGTTACCGGGCACCGCATAATCGTAGCCCACGGAATTCATCAGCTCCACAATGGCCGAGCCTTCGGTCAGAGTTCCGATCACCTCGCCCTGCACCGCGTCGCCCGCGTCGATGGTAATGGTGGAATAGCCCTCGTCCAGCATCTGCTGCCGGTAGGCTGCCAGGGCGGAATAATCCTCCATGGCACAGTGGACGTCGTTTGTGTACAGAATCACAGCATTGTTCGGAATGGGCTCGTAGTCCGGGCCCTCCGGCACATTACCAGCCGCGCTGCCTCCGAAGGAGTAGGCCGCAACGGTGCCGGAAACCTCACATGCTGCCAGCAGCATCGGCTTGCCGTTCAGGGAGAGGAAGCACAGTCCCTCCGGGGACACATCCTCCTTGATTGCCTCGCTGAAATCACGGGTATTGATATAGTTCACATAGCTGGCATTGGCCGGGTCGGTCACATCGTAGACCATAACACCGCCGATGCGCTCCAGTGCAATAAACGCATAGGTGCAGCTGCCGATCTGACCCACGGTAACGGATTCCGATTCCGGGCCCTTCTTCGCGCTGCGATCGTCAATATCCGTATTGTCGTTGGAGCAGTTGAACCAGCTGGGAAGATAGGCGGCAGTCTTTGCCTCAAAATCATTCCCGCTCTCGTAGACCAGCTCCATGGTATCCGCATTATAAATGGCGAAGGAGCGGCCGCCGTAAAGGTATTCCTTGGCGGCATCCGGTACGGTGGTGCAGCCTTTGTCCAGCACACGCACCTTTTCCGCCTGGGAGCCATCGGAGGCGGTCAGGGTCGCCTTTGCCTCGTTGACATAGTCGCCCCATTCCCGTGCGTCGCCCTCGTTGGCCGTTACCAGATAGCTGGTGCCGTTTGCCGCAAAAACGCTGATGGCATCCGGCATGTAAACGCCCAACGCACCCGGATATGTTTTGGCTTCGTACTTTTTGTCCTCCACCAGATCGATGGCATTTTGCTCCAGGCTCAGATCCTTGAAGCCCATGCTCCTGACCGAGGTGATGGTCTTGCTGTTCAGATCCACCGTAGCAATGGCGTTTGCTTCCTGCAGGGAAACATATGCCTTGGCATCATCGGGGGAAACCGCGATATACTCCGGTTCCAGATCCGCTGCGGCGGTGTTCATCTGGCCGTTTACAACGCCTATGAGCACGCCGTTTGCGGCCAGCTCCGCTGCGTCGAAGGCTTCAAACCCGGCGGTGGTCACGGTATCCTCCACCAGATCCACAATGGAAACCGAGCCGGCGGGATCAACCGTGCCTTCCCCGTAGCCCTCCCGGGGCTCGCCTTCGTTGGCGGAAAGGATCATGCGGCCATTGTGGGTGAAGGTAACCATATCCGGCTGAACACCGGTTTCATAGGCCGCGATCATGTTGAAATCATAATCCAGCAGAACGATGCGGCCATTGTCCGCATCGCCTGCCGCCTGAAGCGCCACCGCAATGTGATCATTGACCGTATCCACGGCCACGCTGGTCATATCGCCATAGGCAAAGCCCTCCACCAGGCCCCGCATATCCTTGACGTCCTTGATGGCCAGCCCGGTTTCCGAAACAGCCAGGCGGTACAAAAGTCCATCCTGACCATTGACCACATAGGCTTCACCGGTGTCCGCATTGTAGGAAACGATCTCTGCAACGCCGCCATCCTTATTTGCCGCTCCGATGGCCACACTGTTCAGCCGCTCCAGCGTGAGGGCTGCGTTTTCCTCAAAGCTGCCGGTGCGCAGGGGTTCGCCTTCCGGCTCGGACGGTGTTACGCTGCCGGTTTCCCCGCTGGAGTTATGCGGGCCCTGCTCGGCGTCCACTGTATCCGCATAGCTGACCTCGCCGCCGTCAGTCTGATTGTTGTCTGTATCCGTGAACGCATTTCTGCGGACTGCCTTTTTCTTGGACTGGATATCGGAATACGCACCTTCATACGCCGGAGGTACCTGTGCCTCTTCCGTATCATTCCCCTGAACAGCCAGAAGATCCACATATCCCTGCGGACGGTTCGTATCCGTAATGGCTCCGGAGAAGTTCTCGTCCAGGGTCACATCCTGGCTGAACAGCGCCACTGCCACACCCTTGTTGTGAAGGGCAACCTCCCATTCCTGGTCTCCGGCCGGAACCTGATAGTCTCCGGAAGGATCGGCAACCGCCGCACAGCGCACCAGATAATAGCCCTTTGCCGGAATCGTTCCGGTCAGGGAAAGCTCGTGCCAGGCAGTGTCTCCGCCGTCTGTACTGGAGCGGTACTGCAGCTCCCAGCCGGTCAGATCCACCGCCGCATCACAGGGATTGTACAGTTCAATAAAGCTGTGGCTGGCATAACCGTCATCGCTTCCGCCGTACACCTGATTGACCAGAACATGAGGGACCGTTACATCATATCCCCCATCCTGGTTATAAGGGACTCCGGCGGTTGTTCCTTCCTCGGCCGCAACCGTCAGCCCGCCGGGAAACATTGACGCAGCCATTGTGGCGGCCATGATTCCCGCCACCAGTCTACGCTTCCATGTGTCTCTCATAAAGCGCTCTCCTTTTCCTTCAAGCTAGAATTAGGATTTTGGATTCATCCACACCCTTTTCCTATGCTAACGGGTTTTGCACCCAGCTTCCGCCATGCTTTCGTTAATTTATCGTAAAATTCGCCGCACCTGTTTTTTCGGGTGTGCAAAAAAAGAAAGAAACTGTTTCCAATCACAACTGGACGGTTCTACTGCGTTTGCATATAATTTCAGTAATGGTTCGCATTTGCAGGCCAGCATCAAAATCACATTGAAATGGAGGTACACTTCTATGTCCCTGATTCAGAAAGAAATTGCCGATTTTACCGTCCAGTGTTACCAGGACAACGCCTTCCGCGCTGTGAGCAAGGCGGATGTGCTGGGCAAATGGAGCGTTTTCTTCTTCTATCCCGCCGACTTTACCTTTGTCTGCCCCACCGAGCTGGAGGATCTGGCAAATCTTTACGAGAAGTTCCAGGCAGCGGATTGCGAGATCTACGCAGTTTCCTGCGACACCCACTTTGTCCACAAGGCCTGGCACGATGCTTCCGAGCGCATTCAGAAGATCCGGTACCCCATGCTGGCAGATCCTACTCATTGCCTGGCAAAGGATTTTGAGGTATACATTGGGGCCGACGGTCTGGCGGAGCGCGGCAGCTTTATCGTGAATCCGGAAGGCAAAATTGTGGCCTATGAGGTAAACGCAGGCAACGTGGGCCGCAACGCCGATGAGCTGCTGCGCAAGGTGCAGGCCTGCCAGTTCGTGGCAAAGCACGGCGATGAGGTATGCCCCGCCAAGTGGCAGCCCGGTGCAGAGACCCTGAAGCCCAGCCTGGATCTGGTGGGCCAGCTGTAACGAGAAAACGGTTGCCAATCACACTCCTGACAAAGACCCATGGCCCTTTTCGGGCCATGGGCAAATGGGTTTCAGTATGAACAATTTCTACGATGTAATCGTTATCGGCGGCGGCCCGGCCGGGCTTACCGCCGCTCTTTATCTGGCACGGGCCCGTTACCGGGTGGTTGTGGTGGAAAAGGACCATTTCGGCGGGCAGATCACCATCACCTCCGAGGTGGTCAACTATCCCGGCGTGGAGCGCACCAGCGGCACCCAGCTTACCGAAACCATGCGCAAACAGGCGGAGCATTTCGGCGCAGAGTTTCTGTTGGCAGAGGTTACGGCGCTGGACATGACCGGTGAGATCAAAACCGTGCAGACCAGCCGGGGCCCCTTGCAGTGCTTCGGCGTACTGCTGGCCACCGGCGCGCATCCCCGCATGATCGGCTTCCCCGGAGAGGAACAGTTCCGGGGCCGGGGTGTGGCATACTGCGCCACCTGCGACGGTGAATTCTTTACCGGCAAGGATGTTTTTGTGGTGGGCGGTGGTTTTGCTGCTGCGGAGGAAAGCGTATTTCTCACCAAATATGCCCGCCATGTGACCATCCTGATCCGGGAGGATGACTTCACCTGTGCGCAGGCTGTGGCGGATGCTGCCCGGAATCACGAAAAAATCAGCATCCTGACCAACACCGTGGTGGTGGAGCTTTCCGGCGATACCGCTCCCCGCCGCATCCGGATCCGTAACACGAAAACCGGACAGAAAACCGAGCACCGGGCGGCGGAGGGAGAAACCTTCGGCGTATTCGTCTTTGCTGGTTACTCCCCCTCCACCGATCTCGCCCGGGGTCTGGCAGAACTGGACGAGCAGGGCTACATCCTCACGGATCGCAGCCAGAAAACCTCGGCGGACGGGCTGTATGCCGCCGGAGATGTGTGCGTCAAGCCGCTGCGCCAGGTGGTCACTGCCGTGGGAGACGGCGCTCTGGCTGCCACCCAGCTGGAGCTGCTGTGCGCTGCCATGCAGGCAAAAACAGGGATTCGCCCCCAGCAGCCTGCAGCGCGCAGCACAGCCCCGGAATCTGTTTCCGGCAGCAGCGAACTCATCAGCGAGGAGATGGCTGCGCAGCTTCGCACCCTTTTTGACCGGATGTCCTCTTCCCTGATTCTTCGCCTTTTCCTGGATCAGACCCCCGCCTCCCGGGAACTGCGCGGGTATATGGAGGAGCTGGCAAGCCATACAGATAAACTGACGGTGGAGCTGGCCGAGCCGTCCGGAGCAGAGCACCTGCCCTGTGTACAGGTCTGCCGCGAGGACGGCAGCTGGACCGGGCTTGCTTTCCACGGCGTGCCCGGCGGGCATGAGTTCACCTCCTTCGTTCTGGGTCTGTACAATGCTGCCGGGCCCGGCCAGAGCCTGGACCCGCAGACCGAAGCGGCCATTCAGGCCCTGCAAAAGCCTGTGAAGCTTCAGGTGCTGGTCTCCCTATCCTGCACCATGTGCCCGGAGCTGGTGACCGCTTCTCAGCGTCTGGCTGCGGCTCATTCTCAGGTGACGGCACAGGTATATGACCTGAACCATTTCCCCGATCTGCGGGAGAAATACCAGGTAATGAGCGTTCCCTGCCTGGTAGTCAACGACGGCGAACAAATTCTCTTTGGCAAAAAGAACCTTCCGCAGCTTCTGGAACTGCTGAACTCTTGAAAGCAGCTTGCGCCGCACGGATACCCGTGCGGCGCAAGCTGCTTAGAATGCGTCATTTGAACAGATAAGAGGAGCCGCCATGTCAAAATTCGGAATCATAGAAGACACGCTATTTATTCCTCTGTTGGGCAGAATATACGCCAGTGAACGATACCCGCATATCCTGTACGATAAGAGCGCGCTGAGCCTGAAGCTGCAGCTTCCCCTCACAGAACAACCCCATCAGAGCCAATATACACTGCTTGCTTCCGCCTGCCGGGCAGCCAACATGGACCGTTTTGTCCGAAACTTTTTAACACGCAAATCGGACGGTGCAATCGTTCAACTGGGCTGCGGACTGGAAACAGCCTATTTCCGCTGCGACAACGGGCGGACCCTCTGGTATGCGTTGGATCTGCCCCATGTGATTGACTTCCGAAAAGAACTGCTTGGAGAGCCGGAACGGGAGCACCTTATCGCCGGAGATGCTTTTTCTGAAACATGGATTCATCGGATCCGCACAGAGCTGCCGCACACACCTTTGCTTGTAACCGCAGGCGGATTATTCCATTACTTTGAAGAAACTCAAATTCTGCGTCTGTTTCGGATGCTGGCTGCTTACGGAAATATTGAGCTTGTCTTCGACGCCGTAAGTAGCACCGGGCTTTTGATGATACAGAAAAAATACATGAAACAGGTCGGCCACTCCAATGTGCAGATGTTTTTTTGCGGTGGATACCGCCCAGGAGTTGGCCATCAAAACCGGTTATCGACTTCAGGTCCTTACAGAAGAACCCTTCTATTGCCATATCCCCAGAACCGGGCTGAAATTATCCACACGGCTCAACATGAAGCTTTCTGACCGATTCTCCATGGTAAAAATGATACACCTACAGTTCTAAAGCTTTCCTCAATTGCATACAGAACAGCCCCCGAAGGAAAATCCTTCGGGGGCCGTTCTGCTCTATGGATTCAGTACTGTGAGAAGAGAAATGTGGGAAGATAAATTTAGTTTTCCTTCACGGAAGGCAGGATGGTCTCCACCTCGGCATGGGGGCGGGGGATCACATGAACGGATACCAGCTCGCCCACGCGCTGAGCAGCGGCGGCACCGGCGTCGGTGGCAGCCTTCACGGCGCCCACGTCGCCGCGAACCATCACGGTAACCAGACCGCCGCCGATGAATTCCTTGCCGATCAGGGTGACGTTGGCAGCCTTTACCATGGCGTCGGCCGCTTCGATGGAACCTACCAGACCCTTAGTCTCGATCATACCCAGAGCATCGTACTTCATAATAATTTCCTCCTGAAAATTTTATAATGTTTGATTCAGCAAATGTTGTTTATACGATCCGAACAGACGACGCGGAGCCAAGGCCCAGAGCATTCGCCTCTTCGGTATCCACATGACATTCCAGCGCGGATTCGCCGGTCACACGGATTACAGTGTTTTTCAGCACGCCGCCCCGCAGGCCGTCCACCTGCAGGTCCACCCACTGGCCGTCGTGCACGCCGAATTTCTCGGCGTCCTTCGGGTGCATGTGGATGTGGCGCTGGGCGATCATCACGCCCTTTTCGGTTTGCACCGAGCCCTTCGGGCCCACCAGCGTGACGCCCGGGGTGCCGTCCAGATCACCGGACAGCCGGATGGGTGCCTTCACACCTAGCTTGAAGCAGTCGGCCGCCAGAATCTCCACCTGGGTCTGGCTGCGTACCGGGCCAAGGATGCGCACCTTTTCGATCACGCCCTTGGGTCCGCAGACGGTGACCGTCTCCTTGCAGGCGTACTGGCCGGGCTGGGAAAGATCCTTCATCTTCTCCAGCGTGTGGCCGGGGCCGAACAGCCGGTCCAGATCGCCTTGAGAAAGATGCACATGCCGGTTGGAAACGCCCACTGGAATCTGCTTCTCCTCTCCGCCGGGAGCCGCCTGCTGCTTCACTGCTTCCATCAGCAGCGCCAGCAGTTCATCGCATTGACTCATTGGTTCGCCGCTCCTTTCCAAATCAGTGATTCATGGAAGCGATCAGGTTCCGGACCAGCTCCGCCAGATGGGCGTCATCGGTGAAGCCCTGAGAAGCATTTTTCAGCTGCTCCGGGGTGTCGATGCTGGATTCCTGCACCGCTGCGCCGCAGCTGGGGCAGCCCTGCCGCCGCTCGAAGGATGCCACGATGTCCGCGGGGCTGAAGTCCAGCGGGCGCTGGCTGCAGCATTCCGCAGAGGGAGTCGCGGTGCGGCCCAGATCGGGGTGACAGAAGGACTTGTCATCCTGCAGCAGGGTGGCGCAGTTCTTCAGACCGTAGGCCACCTTCTTCACGTTGATCAGGTTCAGGGGGCTCACGTTCTCGGATACCGAGCTGCCGCCACAGGTGCCGCAGCCCAGAGTGAAGGCCACGTTCAGGTCGGTGCTGATGCCGGTGCCGCCCATGCTGCCGCCGGTGTTCACCAGAATGCGGGAAGCAGGCTTCACCGCGAATTTGCGGACGATGTCCTCGTTCTGGGTGTGCAGGCTCATGGTATGGCCGATGCCGTTCTGCAGCAGCTGCATGCTCAGCTCGCAGGCCTGCTTCCAGTCCTCCACGGTGTAGAAGGCCAGAACGGTGGTCAGCTTCTCGTAAGAGAGGGGGTAGCCCTCACCCACACCATCCTGCTCACCGATCAGCACCCGGGTGCCCATGGGGATGGAGATGCCCGCGGCCTGTGCGATCACGTCCGGGGTACGGCCCACGAACTTGGCGTTCATGGCGTGGCCGTTCTTGAACAGCAGGCGGCAGACCTTTTCGGTCTCCTCACGGGTCATGAAGTAAGCGCCCTGGCGTTTCAGCTCATCCACCACCTGCTGACGGTTGCAGGTCTCGCAGATGATGGACTGCTCGGAAGCGCAGATGGTTCCGTTGTCGAAGGTCTTGCTGGCCATGATGGCATCCACAGCGGCCTTCACATCCGCCGAGCGCTCGATGTAGGCGGGAGAGTTGCCCGCGCCCACGCCGATGGCGGGCTTGCCTGCGCTGTAAGCGGCCTTTACCATGCCGGGGCCACCAGTGGCGATGATGAGTGCAACCTCCTTGCAGTGCATCAGCTCATTGGTGGCTGCCATGGTGGGCATGGACACACAGCCGATGATGCCTTCCGGAGCGCCTGCCTTGATGGCGGCTTCGCGCATGACCTCGGCGGCCTTCAGGGTGCATTTTGCAGCCGAGGGATGGGGCGAGAACACGATGGCGTTGCCCGCCTTGATGGCGATCATGGACTTGTAGATCACGGTGGAGGTGGGGTTGGTGGAAGGCACGATGCCCATGATCAGGCCGGCCGGAGCCGCAACCTCCAGAATCTTCTTTTCCGGGTCCTCGGAGATGATGCCCACGGTCTTCATGTCCTTGATGTCCTCGTACAGCAGCACCGAGGCGGCGTGGTTTTTGTAGGCCTTGTCCAGCGCTTTGCCGAAGCCGGTCTCCTCCACTGCCATCTTGCCCAGACAGGCGGCGTGCTCACGCGCGGCCTCTACCATGCTCTTCAGAATCCGGTCGATCTGCTCGCTGGTGTAGCCGGCCATCTGCTTTGCGGCGGCGGCACCCTTGCGGGCCAGATCTCTGGCCTCCTGGATGGAGCGCAGATCCAGATCAAACTGTTCCATTGTTTTATCCTTTCCCTGGTTCTTTGCCCAGTCGTTTTATTGCGCCGTTTGTTCCGCGGCCTGCCGGTCATACCAGCGTTCAAATTCCTTGAGCAGGCGGGAGCGGTTTGCCTTGGAGATCGCTCTGCCCGCAATTTCAAATTCCGGATAGCTCCTTGCCAGATAGCGGAGCTTTACCACCGAACAGCTGCCCAGCACTTCCATCAGGCGGGCGGTTCCCTCCTGCCGGAACAGTGCGTCGCACCATTCCCGGCTGATCTGGCCCACCGCCTGCTTTTGCTCCGGCTGCTCCGGTTCCTGTTCCGGCTCCTGAGTCGACTCAGGCTCCTGCGGCAGGGGTTCCTCACCGCCCTCATCAGACGGTTGCTCCTCCGGAATCTCTTCCGGTTTCGCCGCTTTTTCCTCCGGCGGGCGGAAGAGCAGCTCCACGTCCTGCTGGGGGCGGGCGATCACATGCTGTGTGACCAGAAGCCCGCCACCCAGCCGTTCGGCAGCGGCAGCGCCCGCGTCCACGGCGGCCTTGACCGCCGCCACGTCGCCGGTGACCGAGATGGTCACCAGTCCGCCGCCCACCTTGGTACGATCCAGAAGGGTCACATCCGCCGCCTTGAGCATGGCGTCCGCCGCTTCAATGGAGGCCAGCAGCCCTCTGGTTTCGATCATTCCCAGTGCCTGCATGCGCACCCCTCCTTACAGAAGGTCCGCCCAGTTCGCCGGGTAGGTGGCGTAGAACACCCAGGCCTTGTCCGGCGAGCCCCAGGTCACCTTGGAGCCGGAGGGAACGAACAGCACGTCGCCCGCATGGGCGGTGTAGGTAGTGCCGTCGATGGTCACCGTGAGGGTGCCCTCGATCACATAGTCGATCTCCTCGTAGGTGAGCTCCCAGTCAAAGCTGGAGTTCTCGATCACCAGAAAGCCCGCGCTGATGTGGGACTCGTCCTTATTCACCAGCTCCTGGAAATAAGCCGTGGCATTGGGGTTGCCGGTGTCAAACACATCCATCTTCACGGTGTTGCCGCGAACGACCTTCAGGCCGTTGGAATGGCGCTGCTCCTGGAAGGGTTTTGTATTCAGTAAACCTTCCAGCATGCCCTTTTCCATGAGCACCTTCAGCACCTGATAGATTTTCTCGCTGTCCAGCTCGGGGCCGCAGCAGGCCGGAGCCGGGGCGCATTCCGGTTCCTTGTCCGCGAATGTGACGCCCAGTGCCTCGGCAGCATCCCGGGCCGAGGGGGTCACGATGGCCCCCGGCGTTACCACGCAAACGGTCTTGCCCGCCTGCTTCAGCGCTTCCACATCCGCCGCGCAAATCAGCTGCTTCATAGTTTCACGTCCTCTCTTGACCGCGCTTTCGGTCATTCCTCAAAGTCGCAGTCCTCGTCGATAATTCCGACCACCGCCGCGTCGGCGGGGATCTCGTCGTCGCCCAGCATCCGCCGGGCGGAGGAACCGGTGGCCACGATCACCCGGTCGCCGATTCCGGCGCCGATGGTGTCGATGACCACCATCCGCTCCCCGGCTCGTGTGCCGCCGATTACCTGAGCAAGGAGGAGCTTGTAGCCGTTCAGGCCATCCGCCTTGCGGGTGGCCCAGATGTTTCCGGTGAGTCTTGCGGTTACCATTCCATCTGCCCCTCCTTTTCTCTTCGTTTGATTTCCTCCAGCGCCGCTTCCACCGAAGCGGTGTCGCCGAAGATTGCAAGTAAAATCATATTCTGCGGGCAGCTGCCGCGGATGTCCTCCACGGTCACGCCCACCGCCTTTTCGGCCACATCGGCGGCGCAGACCATCTCGATCAGCCGCCCCTGTACCAGGCCGATGGCATCCACCTGCTCCAGCTTATTCGCCTGCCCCGAACCCTTGCGGCGGGAGAGAATCTCCAGCGTGCCCGGGCTGGGGGATTTGATGATTCGACACTCCATGGCGCTCACTCCATTTCCTGATCGGTGCAGCTCATGGCGATTCCCAGCGGGGTGACGAACATGGGGTTACGGGGCTTGTAGGTGGGAATGCCGGTTTTCTTTTCGATGATGGACTCGATGCCGGTGAGGCAGCAGGTGCCGCCCACCAGATACAGGCCCTGAACGTCGTAGCCTTCCACCTGACGGCTGATGATGGCTGCCACCTTCTCGATCACCGGCTTCAGTACCGGCAGGATCTCGCTGTGGTGCTCCGGCTGGCGCTTGTATTTTTCCGCGTCGCCAAATTCCATCTTGTAGGCGCCCGCCAGCACCAGCGAAAAGTGAGTGCCGCCGGTGGCCTCGTCGTCCACCCGGATCACCTTGCCATCCTTCAGGATGGAGATGCCGGTGGTGCCGCCGCCGATGTCCACCACGGCGCCGTTTTTGATCTTCAGCACCTGGTTTGCGGCGGTGGGTTCGTCCAGCAGGGCGGTGATTTCAAAGCCTGCGCCCTGCACCACGTTCTTGATGGCGCCGCCGTCCAGACTGTCGGTGCCGGGAGGGATGGCGGCTGCGGCGTAGATGAGCTCGGTGCCCAGCTTTTCCTCCAGCTCCTCCTTCATCTCCCGCACCAGCCGGATGGCTCCGATGTAGTCCACCACCATGCCGTCCCGAACAACATCTGCATACCGGTATGCGCCTGCCACCGGCCGGCGGTTTTCATCCAGAACCGCCAGCACCACGCAGGCGGTTCCCAGATCCACGCCGGTATAGTAAACGGAAGAGGGCGTTTTCACCGGCTTTTTGATCACCTGTTCAAATTCTTTGACCAGGCGGTCGCATTCTGCAAATGTTACTTCTTCTGGCATACGGTTCCTCCAAATGAATGGCAGATCATCTGAGACAATCGGTTAATAATGCAATGGGCCGGCAGCTTCTTTTCCTCCGGCAGGTGAGCTTCCAGACGGCGCAGGCCGCAGCGAAGCAGATGCAGTCTGACCAGCGTTTTTCCGCCGGGGGTCTGGGCGTGGAAGCCGGTGACTTCAAAGCAGTCCTCCATCCACTGGCCGCAGTTTTCCGGGCCGATGCCGGTGCACCGGGGGCAGAGGGCCAGCCACTCGGCCTGCTCGACCGGTTCTTCCCCAGCCAGCCGGGCCAGCCTGCGTTCCAGATCAAAGACCTGGCCCGCTGCAAGCACGTCCCGGTCCATCAGGTCCAGACCCGCCTGCAAAAATTCCGCCTGTAATTCTTTCAGGTCCAACTGCCAGTCCGCTTTCGGCGCATCGCTGTTTTCCGCGCTTTGGGCGACGGGCTTCTCTATGGGATCGGCTGGGTGAGCGGCTGGCTTTTTAGGGCCGTCCGCTTCCAGCCGGATGCCCCGGTCGGTCAGAAACTGCCGGGCTCCGGGGGTAAGGCGGGTGCCCGGTTCCGGTGTGTAGCTGGTAAAGGGTTCCGCACGGTAGCGGCTGCGCAGGTCCTGCTCGGTGATGAATTTCATACCGAACCCCCTTTACAGAGTTCCCTGTAAAGGCCTTCCAGTTCACAGGGTTCCGGTACCCGGGGATTGGTCTCGGTGCAGCCGTCCTGCATGGCCTTCTGGGCCATGACCGGCACCTGCTCCAGAAACGCTTCCTTTTCCACCCGGCAATCGGTCACATAGAAGGGCTCGTTGATCCGCTTCATCAGGTTCCGGATCTGCCGGAGCAGGTTGTGTACCGCCGCTTTGGGGGTCGCGCCGCCGATGCCCAGCATCTGGGCGATCTGGGCGTACCGCAGCAGCGCCCGGCTTTCGTCCTTGTAATCCAGCGCCGCATTGTAGGCGACCACATGGGGCAGCAGCAATGCGTTGCTTCTGCCGTGGGGGATGTGGAACGCCGCGCCCAGTGCGTGGGCCATGCTGTGGCAGATGCCCAGCGATGCGTTGCTGAAGGCGATGCCTGCCAGGCAGGATGCGTTGTGCATGTGTTCCCGGGCTTCTATGTCCGATCCGTCGGCCACGGCCCGTTCCAGATACTGCCACACCAGCCGGATTGCCTTTTCGGCGCAGGCGTCGGTGAAGTCATCCGCCTTGGTGGACACATAGGCTTCCAGCGCGTGGGTGAGCACGTCCATGCCGGTGTCAGCGGTGATGGCCGGGGGCACCGATGCGGTGAGCGCCGGGTCCAGGAAGGCTGCGTCCGGCACCATAGCCTGATCCCGCAGCGCGTATTTCACCTGAGCCTGGGTGTCCGAGATGACCGCGAAAGAGGTCACCTCGCTGCCGGTGCCGCTGGTGGTGGGCACCGCGGCCAGCATGGGCCGCGCCCCGCCGTTCATGGCTCCGTACAGCTGACCGGCTGCCTTGGCAGTGTCGATGGCCGAACCGCCGCCCAGTGCCACAATGCCATCAGGCCCGAACTTCTTCATGCCCTGAATGGCGGCAGTGACCACCTCAATGGACGGGTCCGGCACCACGTCCGAGAAGATCTCGGTTTCGGCGCCCGCTTCGTGCAGGATCGAGGCAAGCTCCTCTGCCCGGCCGCATTTTTTCATAAAGGGGTCGCAGATGATGTAGGCCCGCTTCATGCCAAGGCCCTTGATCTCCTCCAGCGAGGACTGGCCCATGTGGATGCGGGTACTCATGAGAAAATGTGCCATCCTCTTTCCCCTCCTTTCCTTGTTGTGTTTGCCCCGGTTCATTCTTCGGGGCGTTGGGTTTCATTTCTTGGCGGCATGTGGGGCGCCAGCGTTTTTAAAAACGCCTGCACGCTTTCCGCCTCGCGGATGCTCAGGAGCAGCACCGGCTCTGGAACGCCCGCTTCCAGCAGCTGCCGCCGTGCGCTTTCCGGGTTTGCATCGGGCAGATCACAGCGGGTCACCACGCCGATCACCGGCACTCGGAAGGCCTTTGCAAAGGCGGGCGGATAGGCCCGCTTTTTTCCGGCTGCATCCGCCGCCATCACCACACAGCAGGCATCCTGCGCAGCGGCGATGAGGTGCTTGTGCATCCAGGGGCTTTCCAGATAAGCGCCCGGTGTATCCAGCGTTTTCTCCCGATACACCATGTTGGGCACCCGGCGTATTGCCATCTCCCTGCCTTCCAGCAGGGCGGCCAGTGTGGTCTTGCCGCTTTTCTGCGGCCCGATGAGCATGATCCGTTTTCTTCTCACGTCCGGGTCACCTTCGCAGCGGCAAAGCCCAGTACACGTTCCAGCGTGTCGGTCACAGCGGACAGCGCCGTGTCCACGCTTTCCACGTCGCCGGTGATCACCACCGAACCGGTGAACCGGTCCAGAAAACCGATCTCCACATCCGACGCTTTCGCGGCGATGTCGGCGGCGATCATGGCGGTTTCGAAGGGCGACAGGGTCAGGATGCCGATGGCTCCCTTGCCTTCGATGCCCAGACATTCGTAGATTTCCGGCACAGGGGATGCGATCACATGGGCGATGGTCACCTGCTTGCCGGGAACCGATTCTTCGATCACCCGGCTGGCCGGGATGGGCGTTTCGTTCATGGTTTCGCCTCCTCAGTGCCGGACCACAGTGACCGGGAAGTTCCATTCCTTCATCCAGCCCTCGATTCGGTCCAGATCCTCCTCGCTCAGGCTGGGGTCGCCCTCGATGGGATAGGGCTTGTCCAGCTGGGCGTATTTACCCACGCCCATTTTGTGGTAGGGCAGCAGGTCCACACCCTTGAAGTTGGGGTCGTCCCGGAAGGGCAGCAGGAACTGGATCACCTGATCGATCTCTTCCCTGCTGTCGTTGATGCCCTTCAGCATGGGCATGCGAACCTTCACGTTGTAGCGGCGCTTGAGCAGCTCCTTCAGGTTTTGCAGAATCTGCTCGTTGCCGATGCCGGTGAGCTCGTTGTGCCGTTTGGGATCCATGTGCTTGATGTCGAACAGGAACAAATCCACATATTCGGCGATCTGCAGCAGCTTGTCGGTCTTGATATGGCCGCAGGTCTCGATGGCGGTGTTGATGCCCTCGGCCTTGCATTCCATCAGCAGATCCCGGGCGGCCTCGGTCTGGGCGGTGCATTCGCCGCCGCCCAGCGTTACGCCGCCGCCGGACATGCTGTAAAACGCTGCGTCCTCCTGCACGATCTCCAGCAGCTCGGACACCGTCTTCACCTGGCCGGTAATCTCCAGCGCCGCCTGGGGGCAGACCTGGATGCACTTGCGGCAGCCGGTGCAGTCAATGTCCCGCCAGACCTCGTGCTTGCCTGTCTCTTTCGAGATGGTGTGGATGCCCACCGGGCAGGCCTGCACGCAGAGGCCGCAGTCCACGCAGGAATTTCTCTTGAACATGACCTGCACCTTACGCTCCAGGCCCTCGGGGTTCGCGCACCACTTGCAGCGCAGCGGGCAGCCCTTGAAAAAGACGATCGTCCGGATGCCGGGGCCATCGTACATATTGTATTTCTGCACATTGAAGATCAGAGCTTTTCGTTCCATTTGGCTTCGTTCTCCTAACCACGGTCCGGTTTGATCCGTTGTAGTAGCCGGGGTCCGCCGGACCCCGGCCCTGTTTTTAATGAATTAGAAATGGTTCAGCATGGTGCGGCTGATGATCTCGTCCTGCACATCCTTGCACAGCTCCACAAAGAAGGCGCTGTAACCGGCCACGCGAACGATCAGGTCGCGGTACTGTTCGGGATGCTTCTGGGCCTCGATCAGAGTCTCGTTGTCCAGGTAGTTGAACTGCATCTCGCCGTTGCCGAACATGCAGGCGGTACGCAGCAGGGTGATCAGGCTCTCCTCGCCTTCCGGGGTATCCAGCAGACCGGCCATGATCTTGAAGTTGTGAACCATACCGATGTTCATACTGTCGTTGGACATCTTGGACACCGACTTGATGATGGCGGTGGGGCCCTTGAAGTCCGCGCCCTGGCTGGGGCTGATGCCGTCGGACAGAGGCATCCAGGCGTGACGGCCGTTGGCGGACGCGCCGGTCATCTGACCGAAGGGAGTGTTGTTGGAGATGGACAGGGTGCCGTGGCTCAGGATGGAGTACAGGGTCTTGTACTTTCTGTGCTCGTGCTCGGTGAAGTTCACCAGATCGGCGGCAATGTCGTCGGCGTAGTCGTCGTCGTTGCCGTACTTGGGAGCGTTCAGGCAGTCGGTGCGAATCTGTTCGTAGCCCTGGAAGTCCGCCTTCAGAGCCTCGTTCAGCTGCTCCAGCGTGTACTTCTTCTCGTCAAAGACCAGCTTCTTGATGGCGGCCATGGAGTCGGCGTAGGTGGCCAGACCGGACCATACCACACCGGGGCCGAAATTGTACATGGCGCCGCCGGAGGATACGTCCTTGCCCTTCTCCATGCAGCCCTCGTACATGATGGACATGAGGGGCTTGGGAGCCAGCTCGCGGTGTACGCGCTGAGAAATGACGGTGGCCACGCTGGTCCACTTGGTGATGTACTTGATCTCTTCCTTGACGGCGGCCTCGAACTCCTCGTAGGTCTTGAAGCGGCTCAGATCGCCCATATCGGGGCAGACCTGCTTGCCGTACCACAGAGGCACGCCGTGGTTGAGCACCAGCTCGATGCAGATGGGCCACTGGGTGTAGGCAGTGGAAGTCCACTGGTACAGGCGGCCGGCCTTCTGGGGCTCCACGCAGCCCATCAGGCAGTAGTCACGGGCATCCTCGATGGAAACGCCCTTGGCCAGCATCATCTTGATGTGGGTGTCGTCGAAGTGGCAGGCGGGGAAGCCCATGCCGGAGCGGACCACGTCCACGATCTTTTTCAGGTACTTGCGGGGAGACTTGTTGTGGATGCGGCAGGCCAGAGAAGGCTGGTAGATCTTCACATGGCGAACGGCGTCCATCAGCAGGTAGGTCAGGTCGTTGGTGGCGTCGCGGCCCTCACGGGTCACACCGCCCACGCACATGTTCACAAAGGGCTGATAACCGGCAAAGAACTTGGAGCCGCCCTCGCTGGTGATCCACATCATCTCGGACATCTTGATGAGCATGCAGCCGGCCAGCTCGAAGGCCTCGAACTCGTTCATACGGCCGGACTCGATGTCCGCCTTGTAGAAGGGGTACATGTACTGGTCCACGCGGCCGATGGACATACCGGTCTGGTTCTCCTCCACCACCAGCAGGGACTCGATGGTCCACACGGCCTGGATGGCTTCCCAGAAGGTCTCCGGCTTGTGGGCGGGAACGCGGGCGTTCACCTCAGAGATCTTGTACAGCTCTGCCTTGCGCTTGGGATCGGTCTCCTTCTCGGCCAGTTCGCGGGCGTACTCAGACATTCTGCGGGCGTAGATCATGACGCCCTCGGTGGTGTCGATGATGGACTTGTAGAAGTAGATTTTCTCGATGTCCTCGGGGTTCTCGTAGTGCAGCTGGCTCAGATGCTCCTTGGCCTCGTTCTGGATGTCCAGCATGCCCTTTTTCATCAGGATCACGTCGTAGCCGGGGTTGGAGTCGCCGCCGCCGTTCAGGGCGTGGTAGGAGCAGTCGGACACGAAGGACTCGCCAGACATCTCCCACACACCGGCCTCACGGTACTGGTCTTCACAGTACTCGTCCACGGACTTGCCCTTCCAGAAGGGGAACAGCTCTTCGCGCATGATGCGCTTGTCCTCTTCGGAAATGTAGAAGGGATCCTGGGGGCGGGTGCCGATGGTGTCGATCTCGTCCACCATCCAGCGCCAGGCAATATCCGGGGAGAAGGCGCCAGCACGGGGGGCGCCGCAGGGAGCGCCAACGATCAGCTCGTTGTCCTGAATGACCAGAGGAGCGGTCTCGCAGCAGTATCGGAAGCACTTGGCACGCAGCTCGATCTTGGGCATGCCCGGGTTCTCGGCCGCGATTTTGGTGATGGCGCGGGCGCGATAGGTGGTGATGGAGGGCTTCTGCTTCAGGTAGTTCTCCTTCAGCAGCTTCAGGCGGCGGGTCATGCCGTCGGGAATGCCGGTGCCCTCAGCGGGGTATTCCGCCGCGCAGCCACAGCTCTCGGCGGGAGCCTCTTCCCGGGTGATTTCCTGGGAAACGGACTCGAACATCTTCATCAGTGACGCCTTTTCCTCCGGCGTCATATTCTTTGCAGCTTCTGCAAGCTTCGTGGAAAATTCTCGAATATCCAAAATCAGTGTCCTCTCTTTCTTGTGGAGTTACTGGTTCGAGGAAAAGCCGCGCATTCCGAACGCTGCCTTTCTGCGATAGATCAGATTCATGGGGGAAATGTTATCCGCCGTGATACCCTGGCCTGCGCTCACGCTGCCCAGGATCACCGTGGGGAACAGCCGGGTGGTAACGCCCGCTGCGCCCATCACGGCCGGGGTGTTGATGAGCACCCGGCCCACCGGCTTTTTCAGTGCGAACTGCCGGATCACCTCCGGGTCGCGGGAGTGAATGGTGAGGGTGTTGCCCTTGCTGCCATTCACCAGAAGCTCGATGCACTTTTCGCAGGCGTGGGTCCAGTCCTCTTCAATGTAGAAGGCCATCACCGGGCAGAGCAGCCCGTTGGCGTAGGGGTTGTAATCGGTGATGTAGGCCTGCTGTGAAACCAGTACCCAGGTGCCCTCCGGCACCGTGAAGCCCGCCTTGGCCGCCAGCCAGCAGGCCGACTTGCCGATGTAGGCTTTGTCGGCTCCGGCTGCGTTATGGGGATGCAGCCCCAGCAGAGCGGTGAGCAGTTTCTGCTCCTCTGCGGTCATAAAGTAGGCGCCCTGGCGTTTCAACTGCGCTGTGGCAGCTTCGGCGATCTGCCGGTCCGCCACCACATACTGTTCTCCGCCCGGGCCCATGCCGTTGTTGAAGCTTCGGCTGGCCACGATGTCCGCCGCCGCCTTTTCCAGGTCGGCGGTCTTCTCGATGAAGGCGGGGCCGGGGGCGATGCCGCCGTACAGCACCGGTTTGCCGGTGGCTGCGGCCTCCTCCAGCAGGCTGCACCGTCCCATATTCAGGATCAGTGCCGCGTGGGGGTGGCGGAACATGGCCAGCGCGCCCTCCCGGGCGGCGGTCTCCGCACAGGCCAGCGCCCCTTTGGGCAGGCCTGCCTCCTCTGCGCTCTGGGCCAGAACAGCTGCGGTCTGGGCCGTGACACCGGCCGCTGCGGGATGCGGGGCGAACACCACCGCGTTCCCGGCCTTGACCGCCGTCACCGCTGCACAGAGCACCGCGGCCACCGGGCTGATGGACGGCACCGCCGCCGCGATCACACCCATGGGCACGCCGATCTCCAACAGGCCGTTTTCCTCGTCCTGCTCCAGAACGCCCACGCACTTCATACCGGCAAGGCTGTTCTCCATTCCCTCTGCCAGCATCCGGCACAAACGCAGCTCGTCGGCTTCACAGCCGCGGCCCGTCTCCTGCACCGACTGCCTTACAAGGGCTTCCAGGCGGGGCCGGATGCCCCGCAGCATCTGTTCTGTGATCCGGTCCAGCTGGTGTTGTTCAAAAAGAGCCAGTGTTTTTTTCGCCTGTGCCGCCTCCTCCATCAGGACGCGGGCTTCCTGGACCGCTTTCAGATCTTTGTCGATGGATCTCATTTCACTGCTCCTCTATACTTTTTCGGCTTATTCCTGCGGCAGCAGGTCATCGGGCAGACTGTAGCGGGCCACGATCTTACCCAGATCCGGGTGGGGCCGGGGAATAACCACCGAGCTGTAAACATCGGCGTCCATGGCCTTTACCGCCTTTACGCCGGTATCCACCGCCGTGCGGCAGGCGCCCACATCACCCTGTACCACCACGGAGATGTAGCCGGAGGCCACATTCTCATAGCCGATCAGGTCCACATCCGCAGCCTTGCACATGGCGTCCGCTGCTTCCAGAGCAAAGACCAGGCCGAAGGTCTCGATCAATCCAATGGCTTCGTATCTTTCCATAGTTGTTCCTCTCGTGCAATCGTTGATGGTCGGTCAGGCGTCGATGTCGTGAACCGACACGATCGCGCCCACTGCCTTGATGGGCCGGGGCATTACGTTCTTGGCAGTCAGCTTGCCGATGGCGGCAGCCGCCTCGGCACCGGCCTCCACCGCGGAACGAACCGCGGCCACATCGCCCTTGACCATGATGGTCACCAGGGTGGAGCCCACGTTCTCGTAAGAGATCAGCTCCACATCCGCCGCCTTCAGCATCTTGTCGGCAGCTTCCAGGGCGGGAACCAGGCCCAGGGTCTCCACCAGGCCCAATGCTTCTTCACCGTAATATCTCATGCAGGGTTCCTCCTGTTTTACTTGTTGCGGTATTTTGCGGGAACATATTTTTCCACCGCGGAACGGCCATCATCATTGATGGCGAACCGGAGCGAAAGCTCGTCCTTGTCGTCCAGCTCATAGCGGATCAGGCTGCACAGCCCGTTCGCTTCCAGCGACATCACATGGTCCAGATAAGCGTCCTTGGTGAACTGGCGCTCCTTGCCGTAAAGGGGGCGCATGGCCTCCATGATCTCGTTCACGTCCGCGTTTTCCACGCTGCTCAGGTAGTTGAGCACCGCCATTCGTGCAGGCAACAGCATGTTACGCCTCCCCTTTCTTGAAAAAGTCCAGCGGGTTCATGGTCACCAGGATCGCACCGAAGATGATCACAATGGAACCCACAACAATGGTCAGAGTGACGGGCTGGTTCAGGAACAGGATGCAGAACAGAACGCCCCAGAACGCATAAGTCACATTCAGGCTCATGCCGATGGCGCAGCCCACGGTGGCGTTGGATTTGTACCACAGCAGGAAGGAAGCGCCCGCGCTCAGGCCAGCGATGGCCAGCCACAGAACCGGCATACCGGCGCTCAGGGTGCCGCCCAGCAGACCCAGGCCGCCAACCAGAGGCACGATGATGATCAGGTCAACCAGGCCGGAGAACAGCTCGCGGATGTTGGTGGCAACGTCGGTGTCGATCATGGCGCCGCCGTAGCTGGAGAGCATGCCTTCCAGGCCCCAGCAGATGGCCGCGATCAGCGCGCAGATGATGCCCAGAGTGAAGTTGGGGCTGCCTTCCGGCTTGACCCAGTTGATGATGATCGCGCCGCTCACGCAGATGATCATTCCGACGACCACGCGCTTGGTGGGCCGCTGCTTGAGGAAGATCCAGGCGAACAGGGCACCGAACAGGCCGCAGGTGGCGGAGATGGGAATGGCGTAGGCACCGGCCAGCGCCAGACCTACCAGATAGGCACCGTTGGCAATGGGACCGCCCAGCAGCGCGCCCAGAACCATCATCTTGCCGGGGAAGGTGTTGATGGTGCGGCCGATCTCAGCCAGACGGCCCTTCTTGGCATTGTAGATGGTGAGCCAGATTCCGGCGAAGAGGTCATTCAGACCGGAGCAGACATAGGGTGCTGCCAGGATGCCCACTGCGCTGACCAGAGGTTCATAGTAACCAGCTACCAGCACCAGAGTGGTGTAGATGCCGTAGGTCAGGCCGGACAGCGCGCCGGTGGTCAGGCCGGTGATCCGGAACTTTTTGTTCACCTGTTTCATTTTCGCATCTGCCAGGGATGCTCTTGCCGTGTTGGCGCTATGGTTCATAGTGGTTCTCTCCTTTGATCATTCGCTGGCCTTTCCCGAGGTGGGCAGAATGGTCTCGACCTCACCGTGGGGGCGGGGAATCACATGCACGGATACCAGCTCGCCTACCCGCTGGGCAGCTGCGGCGCCCGCGTCGGTGGCGGCTTTTACCGCGCCCACATCGCCGCGTACCAGAACGGTGATCAGGCCGCCGCCTACGCGCTCCTTGCCGATCAGGGTAACGTTGGCCGCCTTTACCATGGCGTCGGCTGCTTCAATCGATGCGATGAGACCTTTGGTCTCGATCATGCCCAATGCGTCGTACTTCATGTTTGGATCTCCTTTTGCTTTCGTGGAATTTAGCGGCGGCGGTTCGCGGGGCAATCTGCATAGTTTTTTGGAACCGGCCGCCGCCTTTCTGTGGACTCAGTATACCGCTTGCCCATTGGTGGAAGGTCAAGGGGGAATTAAGTAAATATTTAACCACTCATTTTTGGGCACTTTGTCAGAGAGCTTTGTGCAATTTATCACAAAGCCGCATGGCTCTTTCGTGCATCCTGCGGAATTGGCTTTTTTCAACAAAAAAAGCGGACCGTTTTTCGGTCCGCTCGGTTTTACCCCTTAGGGAAAGGTTATACTTTTCTTTCGCCCGTTACATGCTCCCGGGATCAGCCCTCATCCAGAGGAATGATCAGCTCGGTAACGAATTCCTCCCGGTTGCGGGTGGTCCAGTAGTCCACCACATACCGCTCAAAAACCCGCTGCCCCAGTCTGACGCCTTTGGCTTTGGCCCATTCCACCAGCTTTGCATAGCTTTCCTCAATGCGCTCCAGCGGCCCTACATGATACAGTGTAGCCGCCATAAAGCCGCCGAACCGAGTCTCGTTGGTGCCGCAAGCGCAGCGGTGGATGGGTTTTTGCATGATTCGTGCCTGGGTGGCATGGCCCTCCATCTTGTCCTTCCAGGAGTCAAACTCCAGAATCACCGGGCCGGAAATCTCGTTTTTCACCGAGTCCAGATAATTCACCCAGGGAATGTTGATGATGGAATCCATGTAATGGTATTCAAACTCCTGCTCCAGGCAGCACATGTCCTCGGCCGCCACATAGCGCATGCCCACCTCCTGGGCCTTGTTCAGGCGAACCGCCTTGGCCTCCTGAATCAGCTCATACCATTCCTTCACCGCGATGTAGCTGTTGTGGATGGCATGCTCCTGTTCCCACAGCTCGTTGATTTTGTTGTGGAAGCTGCCTTCCACCACATAGTAGTTATCGCCGTTCACCAGCCCTTGCATCTCTTCCAGCCGGAAGCCCATCTGTTTGTAGTATTTTACAATGGGGATGGACAGAATCGTGTCCAGACTATAATACCGGTAGCCGCTTTCGCTGATTTTATCCGGCGCGATCATGCCGATTTTATCGTAAAAACGCAGGGCCTTTGCGGAAACGTTGCAAAGCTTGCTCACTTCACCGATGGTGTACAACTGTTCTTTCGCCATATGTCCGTCTCCTTTCTTGTTCGGACAGGAACGTTATGCTCAGGGTCTGCCTGTGCACGCCTGGGCGGCGCAGGCATTTTCAGCATCCTCCAGGCTCCGGTAGCCGTAGCCCCGGGCCATGCAGGTCATATTCTGTTCCACCAGGTTTTTTCCCTGTGCCAGAAGGTCCAGCACCATCTGGGCAAAAAGGCTCAGAGTCTCGTCGGAATAGGTACCCAGTTCTCCTCGCAGGTAGGTCTCGCTGGATACATTCCAGGGCCCGTCCTGCGCAGAGGAGAGATTCCGGCCCCGGCCCATCAGATGGGGGCAGCGCTGCTCTACTTCACGGGTCCAGCGCATTATAATAGCCACCAGCAGCGCCTGCAGCTGCAGGCGCTCTGCCCCGCGTTTGGGCAGCCGGTCCGCCAGCCGGGCATACTGCTCCGGCACGGTGTGCTCCATCATACGGGCGTATTTTTCGGTGAGCAGGTTCCAGCCCTGGTCCCTTGCCTGGTTCAGATCCTGCTGGTAGCTGGCCAGCACATCCTCATTCCAAGGTGTGAACTGGCTGGTGCGCATGAGCACAAAGGTGCTGCGGTCATCCTGGCAGGAAGCACGCCCGCCTTCGTTCTGCACCTGCTGAAACTGCCGCCATTCTTCGTCCACAATGGCTTTGATTCGGGCAGCCTTTTTGTCCGGTTGCCGGGGTTCGGCGTTCGCTGTTTTATCGCTTTGCAGCAGCTGCTGCATCCGCTGTAATACCTCTCGTTTGTGGTGTTCTAAAAATGTATCTTCCGAACCGGAAAGACCCTGCCGCTTCAGCTCGGCGGCAACACAGGCACACACCGCCTCGATGGTTTCCTCTGCCTGCCCATCGGATGCGGGGCGCTCCATCAGCCAATGCAGCAGCGGAATCAGGCCGTCCGTATGCTCCAGCCGCTCCATTCCACGGGCGCGCCACTTGTAAAACGGAATGTATGCTTCGTCCAGCAGATAGGCTGTTTCCTGCGCGGCGCACACAAACTCCGCCAGGCAGGCATACATCATGTCCGTATCCTTCCGTTTTTTCGCCCGGGAGTAATTGTACTGCCCGGCCTGCGCCATTCGGCCCAGAGCCTGCCCCAGACGACAGAGCCGCACCGGCTCAGGATATTTGGCAAATTCCTCTCGCCGCCGGGTAAACTCCCCCAGCGGGTCTTCAAACACCTGGCCATTCATTACTGATGCAAGCCGCTCGGTGGGGATGGCGTTCCAGGACATGATATCCTGCAACGACTCCGCCTTTGGCGCATGGGCATGCCCGGTGAACCGACGGAAAAATTCATCGATCTCCATCACACCCACCCGCTTTGCACCCTCCGGGGTAACGTTTCGGGCGGGAGCGCCTGGCCACTCGGCCGCCAGTGCCTGATAATCCGCCTGCAGCTGACTGCCGATGGCTTGATAATCCTCTTTGGTCAGCCACAGGCAGAAGCCTGGGCCGAAATCATGATCCACCGAAAAGGCATCGTCAAAGCCCATACATTCCGAGCCTTCGCCCACCAATCCTACCGCAATACGGCCTACATATGCGGGGTATTTCTGCTGCAGCATGGGCCTGCCCGCCTGTTCGTAAAATTCCCGGGCCAGCTCCATTCCGGTTTTGTTTTTCACCGCATTCCGCCGAGCGATCAGGTCCTCTGCCGCAGCCAGGTTCCGCCGGGTGGTCTGCCAGTCATCGTTTCGGCCATAGGTTCGCTCAATCAGGCCCAGCGCACGGCGAAACAGCTCCGCCGCCTTTTCCGGCTCTCCCTGATGGAAGTGCAGCTCCGCCAGACCGCAAAGCGCTGCCGGGTAATGGGGATCGTCCCCACCGGGCAGCTGCTCAAACAGGCGCACCGCCTGTTCCAGACACTGGCGTGCCCGGTGGGACTGCCCCAATCGGATATAAATATTCCCCAGATTGGAAAGCGAGATTGCCAGCTCTGCCGGCGCATCCGGGTCCTGTTCGATCCGCTCCATGGCTTTCCGGGCGTATTCCGCAGCTTGCTCCAGCTGCCCGGTGGATGCATAGAGCAGACTCATATTGTTATAAAGAGAAGCCAGACGGTAGTCTTCCGCCGGAAGCCGGGCTTCCAGAATGGTCTGTGCCTGCCGGTAGGTCTTCTCCGCTCGCTCGTTTTCCCCTGCCACCCGCAGACCGGTAGCCGCGTTCAGCAGAGTGGTGCCATGGTTTACCGTTCTCTCCAGCCCCATGGATGTGATCAGTGCCAACGCCTGTTCGGCGGCTTTGGCACAGTCCGCATGGCGACTGACCGAACGATAGTAGCCCATTAATTCATTCAACAAAATCAGGGCCGTGCCCTCATCGTGCCGACCCAATGCGTCATTAATCCCATTGCGTAAATAGGATTCTATGTCAGAGAACTGCTTTTTCTGATACAGTTCATCCAATTTTTTCATAAATTCCGTGATTTGAAACACTTGCAAGACCCCTCCGATATTTTGTGTCTTTTGGTGTATCTCGTCGCAGAATTGCCCATTCACTTTATAGCAAATCACCGCTGTATTTGCAAGCGTTTGCACATGACAGAGCATATTTTTGAGAGAAGTCACAAAAATATGGCGGTTCTTTTGTGGGTTTGGCTTGGTGTTTTTGGGGAAAGCTTTACAAAACACAACTCTTTTCGAGGAATCTGTGGGAATCGCAACAAATTTTCCCGTCAAATTCTGCTATACTGAATACAATCAATTCTCGGGAAAGCAGGTGTTTCTTTTATGCAAGGCAACGAATCCACCCTTCTGTTCCGCGCTCTGTGCTATGAACAGGGCCACGAGCGGCGAACACAGCACATTTTAAAGGTATATGCTCTTGCAAAGCTGCTGGGCGAGGCGGAAGGCCTCGATGAGGAGCAGCGCCAGCTTTTGCAGGCCGCTGCCATTTTGCACGACATCCCCATTCGCTACTGCAAGGAGCATTTCAGCGGCGATGCCTGCCAGCAGAATCAGCAGCGGGAGGCACCTCATCTGGTACGCAGCTTTTTGCACCAGGCAGGCTATTGTTCGGAAAGTGTCGCCCCTGTGCTGGAGCTGGTGCTGCGGCATCACGATTACACCAGCCCACGCAGCAAGCTGCTGCAGCTGCTAATCGAGGCAGATTTGATCGTGAATTGCTATGAAAACCGGCCGGACGCGGAGCAGGAGAAAATGATCTGCAGCCTTTTTGAAACAGCCTGCGGCAAACAGCTGCTGGGGCTGTGCCTGCACCCGAATCCTGTTTCAAACTCCAAGGAGGATTACCATGAAAAAGCCTAAAATCACACTGACGCTGGTGGATCAGAAAGGAACCAGGGGCTGCCATCATGGCCACCGGATCGGCGACTCTTTTGATTTTGATACCGAACGGGGCAAGCTGTGCCCCATGGCCATGCATGTGGCCTTTCCTTACATTGACATTCTTCGTTACGGCGGCACTCTGCCCGCCCAGCCGGATGGCTCCATTCTGTTCTGCTGCCCGGATGTGGATGTGATCAATGTGTTCCGCATTCAGGTGGAGGATGGCTGAGCATTATGCAAACAGGCCGGATGCAAACCTTTTCCTGTGGTTTTGCACCCGGCCTGTTTTTATCCACCCCTGCCGGAATTCCGGCATTTACGGCCCCCCTCAAATATGGTATAACCAATGAGGAACGCCCGATGGCGGGCGTATGTGTGAGGAGGGGTATTTTCCATGATCCAACTGATTGTAAGTGACATTGACGGCACGCTGCTGCCCTATGGGCAAAAGCAGCTGGATCCGTCGATTTTTTCGCTCATTCATCGTCTTTCTCAGCAGGGAATCCGATTCTGCCCTGCTTCCGGGCGGCAGTTCCACTCGCTGCGCAGGCTGTTCGGCCCGGTACAGGACGAGTTGTATTATGTGTGCGAAAATGGGGCAATTTTATATGGCTCCGGCCCCGAGGAATTTGCTCCGGTTCTGGGTAAGACTGTAATGGACCACGCTCCGGCCATGGAGCTGATTCGGAACATTCTGGCTCTGGAAGGCAGCGAAGTGCTGATCTCCGGCGCGAACCGCAGCTATCTGTGCCAGTGCGATGAATCCTTTGTAACCCGCATGCGGGATGGCACCGGCAACCATGTACAGGTGGTGCGCGACCCGGAAGAGATTGAGGAAGACATTATCAAGATTTCCGCCTGCTGCCCGGAGGGAGCCTCTGTTCCGGAAAAAGCTCTGGGCGGAAAGTGGTCTGGCGTGTTCCGCATGGCCGTAGCCGGTGCCGAGTGGCTGGACTTCACGCTGGCAGACAAGGGTGTCGGCCTGCGGCAGCTGTGCGGCGCGCTAAACATCCCGCTGGAGAACACTCTGGCCTTCGGCGATAACTGGAACGATCTGCCCATGCTGGAAGCTGCCGGTCACCCTTATCTAATGGCCAGCGCCGATCCCCGGCTGGCGAAAAGATTTTCCTGTCAATGCACCAACGTGCCCGCCGTGCTGGAACACCTGCTGGAAACCGGCCGTCTTCCCGGCTGTTGATTATCCCGGAAAAGCAATTTCCTTGCCGGGAATTCCTCTCTGAAAATCTTCCTTGCTTACCATTGCATACACATTATAGTAGCTCACTTCTCCTACCAGCCCGTGAGAAGCCTGCCCTTTCAGCGGCTGTTCACCGATGCAAACCCGATAAATCAGCTCGTCGCCAAAGTCCGCCAGGATGGTATAACCTTTTTCCCTGGTATAGACGTAGCGCACGCCGGTGGATTCACCGGTTTCGGGGTCTAGCAGAAGGTTGACCGGATCATTTTCCGCATTATCCAGCGCCAGAGCAAACTGGTCACCATAGAGAAGGGCCAGACCGTAAGCAGTCTCCCCTTCAGCCAACTGGGGTAGCGGGAACTCCTTCTTCTGCCCGGTGACGAGATTCTCCCAGCTCAGGCGTCCCGCAGCGATGTCGTAGGTACAGAAGTAATCTCCCTGCACGGTGCAGTATAAACCGGTGCCGTCAAACTTCGGGCCCAGCGGATTGTTTTTCCCCTGCTCCAGTGAAGGATTTTCCTTGGCCAGGTCTACCTTGTAATATTGTCTGCCCGTGGAATCGCTGTCCAGAAAAATCAGCGACGTACCGGCCGCTCCCACCAGGCTTGCGCTTTCTTTGCCGCCCTGCTCCAGTTGTAAGGAAAACAGATACTCCCGCTCGCCGGTCTGCAGATCAAAGATTTCCATGTAGGTCTCACTGTTGCCGTTCTCATCCACCTTGGCCATCGTCCAAAGCAGACGGTCACCATAGCCAAAAACCATATCGCCGAAGTCCTCGCCATCCTTCAGTTCCAGGATGATTTTTCGGTTCGTTCCGTCCGGGTCCATCCGCATCAGATATGGCCCCTGATTTTCCGTGGGTGTGTGCTGGACCACATACAGATAGCCATTAAAAAAGAACAGCTGGTAGCCATACTGCCCCTCTTCAATGGGCAGATAGGAGCTGCAGCTCTCGGAATCGTGTGTACAGTTCGGCGTGGCACACAGATACGTCTCCTGACGGGTGGCTGCGTCCACATATAGCAGGTTGTAGCTGCCCAATCGAATGGAGCACACCTCGTACAGACCGTCCGGAGAAGCTGCCGTTTCTCCGAACATATCATAGTTGGCGATGTGGGTAATGGGCGTATCATCCGTCGGCTGCACCACCGTTTTTGCACCGGACGGCTGACTGCCACAGGCTGCAAGCATGGCTGCAAGCGCCAGCGGCGAAATAAGCTTCGCAAAGATGGAACGTTTCATACTGCACCTCCGTGGGGTTGATCTACCTTTACGATAGTGCAATACACCGCACCAAATCCACCAATTTGTTGTATCGAAACTGCAAACATCAAAAAGCAGGCTCTCAAAATTTGAGGGCCTGCTTTTTTGATCGTTTTATTCGGCGGTCACAGGTGCAAATCCGAAGAACAGCCGCATGCGAAATTCGGTTTCCTTCAGGGCATATTCGTCGGCCAGCACCGGCCCGCAGCTGTTGGAGCCGATGCCGCTGTTCTTGTAGTCCAGGCACAGCTCCACTTCATCACCCTTTTTCAGTTCAAAGTTATGGGCGGTGGAGGTCAGCAGCTCCTGTGGATAATGGGACGCCCGGAAGCTGAAGGGCTGATCTCCGGCAGCCCACAGCGCCGCGTCGGCGCAGCGCAGCCGCATCTGCTCACAGCCCACATGGCTGCCGTGCTCCTGGGGCTTGATGGTGTCCACATACTCGTCGCTGACCGTGCCCGCAAAGTGGCCGAACCAGCAGGCATTCTTTTTGTCCAGATAGCTTTCCTGCGGGCCGTAGCCGGTGTAGTCCAGCTGTTCAAAACCGGCGGGCAGCATCATGCGCACGCCGAACCGAGGCAGGAAGGGGAACATCTCATCCCGTTTGCCTTCCAGCTCCAGCGCAATGGTTCCGTCGGCGCCGATCTGCCAAAGGGCGGTGCAGCGCAGGAAGGGCTGCCGGATGGAGGCTGCAAACACCAGATCGCAGCGGATGGCCGTGCCCTCTTCTGCAAGAACCTGGCAGTCGGCAACCCGTACCTGGGCGCGGTTATAGCCCGCCTGCTCCCAGACCCGGCGGATCTTGCGGTCGTTGTCGGTGGGGGCGCGCCACACATTGAAGCCCATGGGTCCGGCCAGCCGTTCGGCTCCGTTCCACACAAGGCTCTTGAAGCAGCCGGTAAACCGGTTCAGCACATAGGCAAAGTTTTCGCCGCTTACCCGAATCTCCTCGTCGTCCTCCTCCACAGCCAGCGCGGCAGGCTGCAAGCGAAGCTCCTGCTTCTCGGACTGACGCAGGGTGAGCTGATCGAAGCCCAGCTCATCGCCAGCCTTCACGAAATCCCCATCGGTGCGGGCCAGATACACCAGCCGCAGATCCACCCGGCCGGGCTGCTGAGGCAGCCCACAGGGCAGAGGCATGCAGGCGGTCTGACGGGCGGAGATGGTGGGCAGCTCTCCTCTGCCCTGCTCCACTACCACGCCGTCCAGTTGCAGCTCCCAGCGATATTCCGCCAGCTGGCTCACATCCATAAAATCCAGCGTGCTTCGCAGCTGAATCTCGCCGTCGTTCAGATAGGCGCGCACCGGCCGCCAGACGTTTTTCAGCTCTTTTAAGCCGGTATGGGGAATCCGATCCGGCGAGACCAGACCGTCTACGCAGAAGTTGATGTCGTGGGGGAATTCGCCGCTGTCGCCGCCATAGAGGAATTTACGGCGGCCATCTGCCGTGACGCCGCCGTCCACCGCATGGTCACACCATTCCCACACGAAGCCGCCCAGCACGCCGGGCTCTTCCAGGAACAGCTTCTCATAGTCTTCCAGATCGCCGGGGCCGTTGCCCATGGCATGGCAGTACTCCACCAGCAGGAAGGGCTTGGTGTTGGCGGAGTTTGCCAGCCACTGGCGCACAAAGGCTGGTTCATTGTACATCCGGCTGTAAAGGTCGAACATGCTGGTGTCGTTGATATGACCGCCGGTCTGGTGCCAGGAGCCCTCGTAATGCATCAGGCGGGTGGGGTCATAGTCCCGGCCCCAGATGCCTGCCTTCTCGAATCCGGGTCCGTGGCCGGACTCGTTGCCCAGCGACCAGATGATCACCGCCGGGCTGTTTTTGTCCCGAATGATGCAGCGCTGCACCCGGTCCAGAATCAGCGGCTCGAACTCCTTCCACTGAGCGATCAGTCCAAAGGTGGTCTCGTCGCCGCCGCCGAACAGCTCCGTTACGCCATGGCACTCGATGTCCGCTTCGTCGATCATGTAAAAGCCGTAGCGGTCGCACATCTGTACGAACCAGGGCGCATTGGGGTAATGGCTGCTGCGGATGGCGTTCACGTTATGCTGCTTCATCAGAGCCAGATCCTTGAGGGCCTGCTCGTAACTGATGGTAAAGCCGGTCACCGGGTCGGAATCGTGCCGGTTTACGCCTTTCAGCCGCAGCGGCTTGCCGTTCAGCAGCACCTGGCGGCCCTTTGTGGTAATGTCCCGCACGCCCACCGGCTGGCAGATGACCTCCTCTTCGGTGCGCAACAGCAGCTGGTAGAGCTCCGGCGTTTCGGCCGTCCAGAAGTGGGGCTCCTCCAGATGGATGGTGAACTCGGTGGCTGCTTCACCCCGGCAGACAAGGCTGCCCTGCGGGTCATACAGCTCCCACTCCAGCTCCCCTTCGCCGCCGTTCCATTCCACGCCCACCTGGATCACCGCACGGGTGTAATTCTCCCGGCCCCAGGTGCGCACGCCGAAGTCCCGGATATGCTGCCGGGGCCGCATCAGCAGGTACACGTCCCGGAAGATACCGGACATGCGGAACTTGTCCTGACATTCCAGATAAGTACCCACACTCCATTTCATCACCAGCACCGCCAGCAGGTTTTCACCCTCCACCAGATAGGGGGTCACATCAAACTCACTGGTGGAGTGGCTCACCTGACTGTAGCCCACCCGGTGGCCGTTTACCCATACATAGAAAAAGCTGTCCACACCTTCAAAATTCAGATAGACCTGCTGGCTGAGCATGGCGGCATCCACCGTGAAATGGGTGCGGTAAGCCCCGCAGGGATTTTGATGGGGCACAAAGGGAGGGTCAAACGGGATGGGGTAGCGCACATTGCTGTACTGATTCTGATCCAGGCCTTGCGTCTGCCAGCAGGAAGGCACCGGCATCGGCGGGTAGCCGCTGGCGTCGAACTCCGGCTGGCAGAACTCCTCCGGTACGGCGCTGATTTTATCATAAAGCTGCATCTGCCAGGTTCCGTTCAGCAGAACGAAGCGCTCCGAACTCTCTCGCATCGCTTGTACCGGGTCCTGACCAGGTGCAAAGGGGATGTAGTACGCCCGGTTGGGCATGACGCCTTCATGAGGGCGGGCCCAATCTTCAAATTCATGGCGGTGTTTCATAGGATTCCTCCTGTTTTTATTCGGTGCAGCCGCACCGGCACAAGGAGCCGGGGCAGACTTTGCCCCGGCTTTTATTTTACTATTATTATATCATCGATACAGCGGGCCGTAGTGCTTGCAGGCGGCAAAATCCGCAGCTTCGGTGTCCTTCGTGCCGAAGGCCGCCCAGGAATGAGGACGGTAGATTTTCTCCTCCGGCAGGTTGTGCAGCGCCACGGGGATGCGCAGCATGGAGGCCAGGGTGATCAGGTCTGCGCCCACATGACCGTAAACAGTCACGCCATGGTTCGCGCCCCAGTTGGCCATCACACTGTACACATCGGTGAACGCGCCCTTGCCGGTGAGGCGGGGCACGAACCAGGTGGTAGGCCAGGTGCGGTCGGTGCGCAGGTCGATGGGGGTGTGCACATCGTCCGGCAGGTTGGCGGTCCAGCCTTCGGCCAGTTGCAGCACAGGGCCCACGCCCTCCACGATGTTTACGCGCAGCAGGGTGACAGGCATCTCGGCGGCACAGCGGAAGTGGCTGGAGAATCCGCCGCCCCGGAAGTATTCATAGTTGGCACGGCACCAGTCGGTGGCTTTGAGGCAGGCGGTCATGTCCTGCTCGGTCATCTGCCAGAAGGGCTTCATCACATGCTCGCCCTTTTCGTTGGTGGCAGCGCCGGAGCCGTCCAGCGCGGTGGCGCCGGAATTGATCAGGTGGATGAAGCCGTCCTTGGCCACACCTTCGGGCTTATGGCCAGTGACACGCTCGCAGGCCTCCGGACTCCAGTAGGTGCGCACGTCATGGAAGCAGGGGGCGGTGCCGGTGACCAGAGTGCCCAGCATCATGGCCACGCCGTTCAGGGTGTCATTCTCGGTGGCAAAGGGGGTGGGCTGCTTAGGGCCGTTCCAGTCGAAGGTGGAGGCCATAATCGCCTCGGAGAAGTCCGCATTGGGCAGCCAGTCGGTCCAGTTGCGCTGGCCCTGGAAGCCGCCTGCAACCGCATTCTTGCCTAACGCTTCCTCGTGCCAGCCCATCTCGGCCAGCTTGGGGTTGCCGTACAGGATGTCCCGCATGACCATGGTCATCTTGGTCACGAACTCCCAGTCCTTGTCGGCGGGAACCACCTTAGACTTGGTGATGACCTCAGGCAGATTCTTGCCCGCGTTGCAGTCAAAACCTTCCTTGCAGTTGGCCTTCACCCAGGCCAGCGCACGATCGTATTCCTCGTGGTCGTAGATCTCCAGGGTGATGCGGCGGATGATCTCGGTCATATCCACCCACTCGGCCCGGATGCCCAGATACTTCTGAAACATGGAAGCGTCGCAATAGCTGCCGGCGATGCCCATGGCCACACCGCCCAGGTTCACATAGGCCTTGTTCTTCATCCAGCCAACGGCCACCGCACAGCGGGCAAACCGCAGGATCTTTTGGGCCACATCGGCAGGAACACTGGTATCGGTGGCATCCTGTACATCATGGCCGTAGATGGAGAAGGCAGGCAGACCCTTCTGGGCATGAGCGGCCAGCACCGCGGCCAGATACACCGCGCCGGGGCGCTCGGTGCCGTTGAAGCCCCAGACCGCCTTGATGGTGCGGGGGTCCATGTCGAAGGTCTCGCTGCCGTAGCACCAGCAAGGGGTGACGGTGAGGGTTGCCACCACGTTTTCGGTGGTAAATTTGTCGGCGCAGGCCGCCGCTTCGACACCGCCGCCGATGGTGGAATCCGCGATCACACACTGGACGGGGGTGCCGTCCGGATAACGCAGATTCTCTTCGATCAGAGCCTTGGCGTTCTTCGCCATGGTCATGGTCTGAACTTCCAGGCTTTCCCGCACGCCGCCCCAGCGGCCGTCAATGGTAGGACGAATACCGATTTTCGGATAAAGCATATCTAATTCCTCCGTTCAGGATTCTTTCAAAATGGTTTTGTAGCGTTCAAAGGCGCTGTTCCAGAGCGCCGTATCCTCCGGCTGATACCGCTGCACCGGCTCGGTGCGGACAATGAGGGCCCGGCCCTCGTCCAGATTTTTCAGCTCACCCAGAGCTACAAGCTGGATGAGAATATTGCCCAGCGCGGTGGCTTCAATGGGCCCGGTGATCACCGGCAGGCCGATGCTGTTGGCCGTCATCTGGCAGAGAAGCTCTGCCTGTGCTCCGCCGCCCATGATGTGCAGAGCGGTGAATGTCTGGCCGGTGGAACGGCTCAGCTGTTCCAGTGCGAAGCGGTACTTGAGAGCAAGGCTCTGGTACACGCAGCACATCACCTGCCCCACCGTCTCCGGCACCAGCTGACCGGTGCGGCGGCAGAACTCCCTCACCCGGGCTGGAATATCGCCGGGCGGGGTAAATTCGGGCGCGTCCGGGTCGATAAAGCTTTGCAGCGGCTCAGCCTCCAGGGCCATCTGCGCCAGCTGGGCGAAGGAGTAATCCATTCCCTCCCGCTGCCACTGACGGCGGCTTTCCTGAATGAGCCACAGACCGATAATGTTTTTCAGATAGTTCACCTTGCCGTTGGCTCCCCGCTCGTTGGAGAGGGCCAGTTCCTGGCTTTGCTCGGTGAGCACCGGCTCGTCCAGCTCGCAGCCGATCAGGCTCCAGGTACCACAGGAGAGAAAGGCCGCGCCGGGCTGCGGGTCAGGCATAGCCGCCACCGCGCACTGGGTATCGTGCCCGGCCACCGCGATGACCTTGGCACCCTTGTACTCTCCCACCACGCTGCCGCTGGGCACCAGCGGAGCCAGCATCTGCTCGGGGATATTGAATGCCTCCAGCACCGGCTTGCTCCAGCCGCCGCTCTTTGCATCCAGCATCTGGCTGGTGGAGGCGATGGTGGTCTCACAGACTTCGCTCCCGCACAAGGCGTGGGCGAACAGGTCCGGCATAAAAAGCAGCCGTTTGGCCTGTTTCAGCAGCTCCGGCTGCTCTTTTTGCAGCGCCAGCAGCTGGAACAGGGTGTTGATGGCCATGATCTGACTGCCGGTGGCCCCGTAGAGCTCCGCCTGCGGCATGATTTTCTCGGCCTGCTCCACCATACCTGCGGTGCGGCCGTCCCGGTAATGAACCGGGTCCTCCAGGAGCCTGCCGTCTTCGTCCAGCAGGCCGAAGTCCACGCCCCAGGTGTCGAAGCCGATGCTGTCGAACTCGCCTGCTTTTTCAATGCCCTTGTACACGTTTTCCATCAGGTCGGCAAAATCCCAGCGGAAATGGCCGTCTGTTTCCCGGGGGCGGTTTTCAAAGCGATGCACTTCCCGATAGATCAGTGCTCCCTCGCTGTATTGTGCCAGAATGGCCCGCCCGCTGGATGCGCCGAAATCAAAGGCCAGAACTCGTTTCATGGGCGTTTCCTTTCCCGGTCAGCGCAGGCCGTTGTCGAATTTCTTGTAGCCGGGGTGACGGCCGGTGACCTGATAGAATCCGCGCAGGTCGATCAGCTTCTGGATGTTCTCCCGGCTGATGTCGATGCTGCCGCCCAGGATCACCGCGTTGATGGTGATCTTGGCCCACAGCTCCAGGCTTTCCATCCGGTAGAAGGCGGTGATGATGTCGCTGCCCACCGCCAGCGCGCCGTGGTTCTCCAGCAGCATCACATCATGCTCTTCCAGATAGGGCTCGATGGCATCCGGCACCTCGGTGGTGCTGGGGGTGCCGTAAGGGGTCAGGGGTACGCTGCCGATCACCGCCACGTCCTCAATCATGTTGTACATGTCCATCGCCTTGTGGGCCACGGCAAAGCCGGTGGCGCCGGGAGGATGGGCATGGATCACGCTCCAGATATCCGGACGCTTTTCGTAGCAGCGCAGATGCATCTTGATCTCGCTGGAGGGGCGCAGACCCTCGGCGCCTTCCAGCACCTCACCCTTCGCGTTGATGCGAATGAGCTTCTCCGGGGTGATGAAGCTCTTGCTCATGCCGGTGGGGGTGCACAGGAAGGTGCCATCCTCCAGACGGGCGGACACGTTGCCGTCGTTGGCGGCAACCCAGCCCAGCTGCCACATCTTGTGGCAAACGTCGCAAATCTGTTCTTTCAAAGCCTGCAATTCCATTGTTTTTGCCTCGTTTCTTCCTTATATAAACAGGATGGTTATTTCTGATATTTGGGGCTGTTCTCATAAACCGGCTTACCCTCAGAGTAAATACCCGGGCGGCGCATCTGGCCGAAACCGGTCACCGCTTCCCTGCTGCCGTCCATGGCCGGGTCCGCATAGGTGTAGTACCAGTTCTGCAGCTGGCTCAGCAGCTGCTCCCGGATGGGGGCGTATTCCGGTTTCTCCACCAGGTTTTCCTTCTCACCCGGGTCTGTGGTCAGGTGATACAGCTCGTGGGGGCCATAGGGATAGCGATGGATGTACTTCCATTCCTGATTGCGGATCATCCGGCTGTTGCCGTACTCGTCCAGGATCACCACATGGTTGTCGGTGTCCTCACCCTGTACCAACACATTGGCAAAGCTGTGGCCCGGCAGATCCTCCGGCAGCTGTGCGCCCAGATCCAGCAGTTCGTTCAGGGTCTGGATGATATCGTAATGACTGCACATGCTGGGGGTCACCCGGTCGGCCAGGATGTGGCCCGGCCAGCGTGCAATGAACGGCACCTTCACCGCGGTATCGAACAGGTTGAACGGGAAGGTACCGTTGCCCTTGCCCCAGATGCCGTGATGGCCCATGTTCATGCCGTTGTCGGCGGTAAAGATCACCAGAGTGTCCTCCGCGATGCCCAGCTGCTCCAATTTGTCCAGCAAACGGCCCACACCGGCATCCATGGCGCTCACTGCCGCATAATAGCCCCGCAGCAGCCGCTTGCGCTCCTCGCCGGTGCCGCCGGGAGCGGTGGGAATTTGATTCGGATGAAGGGGTTCATCCGGCGTTGCGGTGAATTCACAGTTCCGATACAGATCGATATACTCCGCCGGGTGCTGATCCTCGTCCCAGGGATCGTGGGGGGCGGTGTAATGCACGCTCACATAGAAGGGGTTTTCCTGCCCGGCGAAGGCGTCCAGGTAATCCAGCGCGTGCTCGGTGATCAGGTCGGTGATGTAGCGGCTTTCAAAATGCAGCTTGCCGTCCTCGATCACGTCCGCCTGATTGTACAGGCAGCCGCCCCGGCCGATGGTGTACCAATGGGAGAAGCCGTGCTGAGGCTGCATGCTGTCGCCCAGATGCCACTTGCCCGCCAGTGCACAGGTGTAACCGTTCTGCGCCAGCAGATCCGGATAGGTGGTGAGCCCCTGCAGATACTGGATGGGCACATCCTCACTGGCAAAATAGGGATGATCCGCATGTTCCCCCAGGGCTTTTTTGTCCAGGCTGCCGCTGCGAATCCAGTCGTGCACACCATGCTGGGAAGGAATACGTCCGGTGAGGATGGAAGCGCGGGCCGGGCTGCACACCGGGGAGGCGCAGAAGAAGTTGTCGAACCGGGTGCCCTGGGCGGCAAGCCGGTCCAGATTGGGGGTCTGGATGTCCGCATTGCCTGCGCAGTGCATGGCCCAGGCGCCCTGGTCGTCGGTGAGAATAAACAGAAGATTGGGTCTTTTTTTCATGAAATTCTGCCTCATTTCAAAAAGAAGCCGGCAGCCCCCGCCTCGGGGCTGCCGGCCTTTTCTCTGCGTGCGCTGGCTCGGCTGTGCCTCGCCAGCCCGGATGCAAACATGTTTATTTTGCGGACTTGAAGGTGGTCAGCTGGTTCTCGACCTCTTTCATCAGATCGTCCACACCGTTGGCCTGCATGGCCTCCAGGAACTTGGGAATGTACTCAGCAGGGTCCACGGAACCGGTCTCCAGCGAGGGGGTGTACTCGGAGATCACGTTGGTGAGGGCCGCAACCTGAGTTTCCACAGGAACCGCGTCAAAGGTGAAGCCGTTGTTGGAAGAGATCACAGCGGAGTCGTTGTACTCCTGGAACAGCTGCTCGATGTTATCAGGGTAGCTGATATCCCACTTCTGGTTGAAGGGAGTGCCGAACTGCCAGCCGTAGGTGTAGTCGTAGCCGTTTTCGGTCAGGGTGCCGCCCATAGTCTTGTCCACCTGCTTGTCGCCCACTGCGGTGTAGTGCTCGCCCTCGATGCCGTGGCGGATCAGGGTGCCCACGTATTCATCGGTGTTCAGCAGGTTGATGAACTCCAGAGCCTTGTCGGGATGCTCACTGGCGGAAGAGATGGCCAGCAGGCCGCCCATGGCGCTGCGGGTCTCGAACAGGGGGTCCATCAGGGCAACGAAGCCAACGCCGTGGCCGCTGGAAGCGCTCATGGACTCGGAGGTGCCGGGAGCGTACTGGATGAAGTAGGAGAACAGTGCGCCGTTGTTGAAGTCGTTGTCGCGGTTGGCGATGTCGCTGTCATAGTTCACGGGGTCGCCGCCCAGGTAGCCGGCCTTGTTCCAGCCGCGAACGGTCTGGCAGTAGTTCATATACTCTTCGCTGGCGTACTGGTTGAATACGGTCTTACTGGCCACGTCCTGGAAGTTGCCGAACTCAGGCACAGCAGCAGCGGCAGGCAGCTTGGGGTTACCGGTCAGAGACTCATAGGGAGCAGCCATGGGCCATGCGTTGGTCAGGCCGGAAACGCCCACCACGTTCTTGCCTTCGGCCTTGGACTTCTCGGCCACGACCTCCAGCACCTTGGTGTAATCCTCCAGAGTTTTGACGGTGCTCATGTCGATGCCATAGGCCTCGGCCATATCGCTGTTGTACACGATACCGCCCTGCCAGCCCATCTCCTTATAGGAGGGCACGCCGTAGATGGAACCGTTTACCTTGACCGCGTCCCAAACCGCCTGGGGAATGAAGTCGTAGGTCTCCTTAGCGTACTGGGGCAGCAGCTCGGTAATGTCCATAAAGGCATCCTTACCGGTAAACTGCAGGTAATCGGTGGTCCAGTTGGAGGTGAAGCAGATGTCGAAGTACTCGCCTGCATTGATCAGGTTGGGCATCTTCTCCTTGTAGTCCGGGTTGGCGATGACCTTGTAGTCGATCTCCACGCCGATCTTCTCACGGGTGTACTCGTTCAGCTTGGCAATCACCTTTTCGGTATCCGCCGCAACAGGGTTGATGGACATGTACCAGGTCAGGGTGGTCACGTCGTCGCCGCCGGAAGCCGCGCTGCCGGAAGCGGAGCCCGCGCCGCCGCAGCCGGTCAGAAGGCCGGCAGTCATGGCTGCGGTCATGGCCAGCGCCGCAGCGCGCTTGGAGATGTTCTTCATAATGTTCCTCCTTGAAAATTGATTCTATCAACGCATTTTCCTGCTTGGAAAACGCGGTCGTTCCATATTTTATTGCGATACGGTCAGCCCTTTACGCCGCCCACGGTCAGGCCCTTTACGAAATACTTCTGGAAGAAGGGGTAGGCCAACAGGATGGGCAGCACCACCAGAACAGTGAGTGCCATGCGGCCGCTGTCGGTGGGAGCATTGGCCGCCATTTCGGCGTATTCCAGTGCATTGGCCGAGGACTGCTTCATGAATTCCAGGCTGTTCTGCATGCTCCACAGCAAAGTCTGCACCGGGTACTTTTTCTGGTCCACGATGTACAGCATGCCGAGGAACCAGTCGTTCCAGTAGGCGATGGTGGTGAACATGCCGATGGTGGCAAGGCCGGGCTTGGACAGGGGCAGCACGATGCTGAAGAAGGTTTTGAATTCGCCTGCACCGTCGATGCGGGCGGCTTCGATGATCTCCAGCGGAATGCTCTTATAGAAGGTGCGGAGCACGATCACATAAAAGGCATTCAGCGACATGGGAAGGATCAGTGCCCACACACTGTCGCCCAGGCCCAGCATCTGGGTGTTCACCATGTAGGTGGCCACGATGCCGCCGTTGAACAGCATGGTGAAGAGCATGAGCAGGGTGAACAGCCGGTTGTAGGCGTAGTCGCTGCGGCTGAGCACATAGGCGAACATGGCGGTGATGGCCAGGCTGAACAGGGTGCCCACCACGGTCACAAAGATGGTGATGCCGTAGGAGCGGATCAGCTGATCGCCCAGTTTAAAGAAGAAGCGGTAGGCATCCAGACTCCATTCGCTGGGGAAAAAGCTGTAGCCATTTTGGAAGATACTTTGTTCGCTGCTGAAGGACACAATGACCACCAGTGCCAGAGGCAGCACGCAGGCCAGAGACCAGAGCAGAAACACCAGGTTCAGCACTGCATTTGTCTTTTTGGAGATGCGGTTGATGGACAGATCATCGCTCGGCATCTCCGGTACTTTTTTAAAGAGTTTCATCGGTTGATTTCCTCCCTTAGACCATTAGAACAGGGCGCTGTCCGGCTCGATTCGGCGCACCACCAGGTTGGCGCCCACCACCATCACAAAGCCCACAATGGACTGGTACAGGCTTGCAGCTGCCGCCATGCCCACGTTGCCGGTTTCCTTCAGGGCCCGGTATACGTAGGTGTCGATGACCTGAGTTGCCGGGTACAGGGGGCCGGAGTTGCGGGGCAGCTGGAAGAACAAACCGAAGTCCGCGTAAAAGATGCGGCCGATGGCCAGGATGGTAAGTACGATCATCATGGGCTTCAGGCAGGGCAGCGTGATTCGCTTGATCTGCTGCCATTTGGTCGCGCCGTCGATGATGGCTGCCTCGTAGTAGTCGTTGGAGATACCGGTCAGACTGCTGATGTACATGACCGTGGAGTAGCCGATGGTCTTCCAGATCTGGAAGAAGGTGAGGATGAAGGGCCATTTGCCCGGCTCGGAGTACCAGTCCACGCCCTGGAAGCCGAAGTAGGCCAGAAGGTGGTTAAACAGGCCATCGTCCACGCTGAACAGCGAGAAAGCCATGAAGGAAACAACCACCCAGGACAGGAAGTACGGCGCCATAAAGATGGTCTGGTAAATCTTGGCCCGCCGCTTGCGAAGCAGCTCGCTGAGGCCGATCGCCATGGCCACCGCCAGGATCAGGTCCATCAGAATGAACAGCACGTTGTAGCAGATGGTGTTGCGGGTGATGACCCAGGCGTCAGAGGTCTGGAACAGGAACTGGAAGTTATTCAGCCCCACCCAGTCGCTGCCGAAGATGCCCTTGCGAACACTGAATCGCTTGAAGGCCAGCAGCAGGCCGGACATGGGCAGATACCGGAACAGGAACATCACGATCAGCGCAGGCAGCGCCATCAGCGTGAGCGGAAGATTCTTTTTGAAGGTTTTTAAAAAGCCAGCCTTGTTGTACGCTCCGCCCGCGTACTTTGCCGATTGTTTCATTGCATTTCCTCCTTACAGCGCGGTGGCCGTTTTTCCGTCTGCCCTAATTATAAACGCCCCTCAGCGCGCCAACAACGATACTAATTTTAAGTGGGGTGCACTTTTTTTAGGCACAGCTGCTTCCACAAGAAAAGTTCTCTTTCTCTCATATTTTTTTGCAACATCTACAACCACGCAGGCAAAAAGTGTGCTATACTGGAGAACAGTTCTTTTGTATTCGTTCCCCTTTTTATCTGAAAGGAGCACCTGTTTTATGAAGATCATTCTTGTGGACGATGACCGCATGGCCCTGGACGGAATTTCCCGCATGCTGCACTGGGACCGGTTCGGCGGCCAGCTCATGGGCTGTGCCACCAGCGGCGACGAGGCGGTGGCCCTGCTTGAGGAGCATCACCCGGATGTGGTCATTTCCGATATCCGCATGCCCGGTATGGACGGCCTTGATCTTGCCCGATACTTATACGAGCATTGTCCGAACACCCGCATGATCCTGATCAGCGGCCACGGTGAATTCGAATACGCCCAACGGGCCTTACAATATCAGGTAACGGATTATATTCTGAAGCCCATCACCCGGGCAAAGCTGAACAGCCTGGAGGAACGGCTGGCGGCGATCAACGCCGAACTCACAGCAGACGTTCCGCCCTGGTATGCCTGCGACGAAGCCCTGCGCACCCAAGTGAGCCAGGCGCTCCACAAAGGCGATATGGCAGCCATGGGCGAATTGCTCATCAGCAACGATGTGTTCCGCTCCCTCTCCGACCGGCGGGACGTGCTGGGCATCCAGCTGCTGAATTACCTCTTCTTATATCAGGAGGAGCTGGGCAAGGACCGGGCCAGCCTGGATGCCATGCGCCAGAAGGCCATGGAAGAATACTGGAAGCTCACCACCCAGCAGGAGCGTCTGGCCTACCTGGCCGCTCAGTATTACGATTTGATGGAATACGCGGAAAACCGCAAGAGCGAATATGCAAACCCCATCGTCTCCTATTGCCTGCAGGCCATTCAGGACAACTACTCCGATTCCAACTTCAATATCTCCAATCTGGCGGATACGCTGCACCTTTCCCTGTCTTATCTGAGCACGGTTTTCAAGAATGCTACCGGCCAGAACATCAGCAACTATCTTTCCGCCAAGCGGCTGGAGCAGGCCCAGGTGCTTTTGCGGGACGCCTCCATCCCCATCAAGGGCGTGTGCTTCTCCTCCGGCTATGATGACCCCCGCTATTTTGCCAAGTTCTTTAAAAAGCACACCGGCATGACTCCCAGCGAGTTCCGCAACCTGTATGCCGGATGCCCGAGCGCTGCCAGCGGGGAGGCTGCGCCATGAGCATCAAAAAACGGACCTTTCTCATTATCTGCTGCATCATCTCGGCCATTCTGCTCACCCTGAACGGCGCAACCTATCTGCTGTTCCGGTGTTCCATTTCCCGTCAGCTGATCGCTTCCCAGGAGGCGGTGATCGAAGCAAACGTGCGTCTGAGTGGCATCTTCACCCAGGCAGTGGATCAGCTGGTCTACCAATATACCAGCGACCAGCAGCTGGGCGAGCTGCTCAGCCGGAAGATCGGCCAGGATGAATTGCAGGACCTGAACACCAAATTCAATCTGAACAGCCGCCTTTCCTATCAACTGAATGCCGTAGCACTTTTGCTGAACAACGGCTTCAAGACCGAGCTGTTTGTGAATCCGGAGCTGGAGGTCAGTCAGCTGTTCCTGCCCTCCAGCACCATTCCCAACGTGAGCCGGGTATTCAGCGGCGCCACCGTTGCCAATGAGGATTGGTATCAGGCGGCTCTGAGCCGCCGCAGCGGCCAGCACATCTTTCTGAGCGAGGATCAGACCCGGCTGTGCTTTGCCTGCCGGCTGCAAAGCAGCACCTTTACCGGTGCGCACCTGCAAAATGGCGTGGGGGTGCTGCGGGGCAGCCTGCCGGTGACCCAGCTGCCCCATCTGCTCTCGCTGGTTCCGGTGACCCAAAACAGCGGTTTTCTGCTGCTGAACGACCAGGGAACTCAGGTATACCGAAGCCCCAATCTGAGCGATCTGGCCATCACCGAGACCCTGCTGATCCCCAACTCGGTCAGCTCCCTGCTGGAGATCGAGGGCGAACGGTATCTCTGCACTTCGCAGGAGCTGCAATGGGGCTTGCAGCTGGTCTTCCTGACCCCCTATCAGGACATCATCACCCAGGTATGGACCATGATGTCGCCCTACCTTTTGTGTTCCATCGCCTTTGTGGTGCTGGGCATTCTGCTGTCGCTGGTGCTGTCGGCCAGCATCTCGCGCCCCGTGGTACAGCTCACCAAAAAAATCGAAGCCATTCACGACCCCCGTGGTGTACAGTGGGATGCTTCTTCCATCCGCGGCCCGCGGGAGATTCAGCAGCTGAGCCGGAGCTTCGGCAGTCTGATCGACCGTGTCAACACGCTGATTCAGGAACTCACTGCCAAGGAAAACATGCGCCGGGAAAGCGAGCTGCGGGCCCTGCAGGCCCAGATCAACCCCCACTTCATGCTCAATGCCATGAACGCGGTGAACTACATGGCGCTGGAGCGGGAAGAGGACGACATTGCCGCCACCGTGGATTCCATCGCCAGTCTGATGCGTTACAGCATCACCGAACCGGACCGGATGGTGACCATCGCCACCGAGCTGGACAACATTCGGGAATACATCGCGGTGTATGTGCTCCGCTTTGGGCAGGACATCCGGCTGGAGATCCTGCCCGGTCTGCCGCCCTCTCAGGTGGTCATTCCCAAATTCACCCTGCAGCCGCTGGTGGAGAACTCCATCCGCCACGGCATCACCCGGCAGGAGCCGGGCATCACCATCCGGATCAGCGCCCGGGAGGAAAACGGCATGCATATCATCGAAGTCACCGACACCGGCTGCGGCGCGGATGCAGAACTTTTGAACGCCTATCTGGATTATCAGGACGTGCCGCTGAAGGTGACCCACGGTTTCGGCATCCGCAATGTGAACGAACGACTGATGCTGCGGTTCGGCGATCAGGGCGGTTTGAAATACTTCAATTACGACGGGCAGCGGCTGCTGGCCCGGATCACTCTGCCCAAGAATCCCGATTCTCCGCCCTCCTGCTTTGCAGAATGAGCTCTTTTCATACCATAAAAAGCACCTCTGTGTCAACAGACACAGAGGTGCTTTTTGCAACAGGAAATTTATTTGCCGCAGTCGGGCCGGTTACTCCCCACGCTTTGCTTTCATCTTCCAAAGAACAATTCCGAGCACCGCGGCCAGAAGTACTGCACCGCCCGCTGCCAAAATGACCGGCACGGGGTTTTTATTGGCGTTTGCCTCTGCCAGCGGAACGGATGCCGTGCTGGAATCCGGCTGAGAGGTGCTGTTTTCCGGCGCTTGGGTAGGCTCGGCAGTGGATTTGACCACATCGCTCTGCTCCGACTGGCTCTCACTTTCCGGGGCGGGAGTCGCCTTCACGGGCTTCTTCTCCGTATTCGATGTGTTCACCGGGGGGACCGCCGTGGGTGCGGGAGCTGCCGTAGGCGCGGCAGTGGGCGCAGGCGCAGGTGCTGCGGTGGGGTCCGGACTGGGATTTTTGTCCGGCGCCTGAGTGGGAGCCGGGCTGGGTTGGGGCTTCACAGTGGGTTCCGGGTCCGGATTCGGGTCCGGGCTGGGCGAGGGAGCTTCCACCTGTACGAAGGTACCGCTCACCTGCACCGGCTGGCTGGGCATACGGAAGGAATAACTCTTGCCCGCTTCCTGGACGGTCACGCTCTGCTGCGCACCGTTTTCTCCGGTAACACGCAGGCTACCGTCCTCAAAGCGATAACCTTCGACGGGCTGCACCGTCACAGTGACGGTATCGCCCAGGCCTGCCGTGGACGCAGAAGACGACAAAGTGCCGTGCTCCGGCTGCGTCAGGGTGATGGCATACTGATTCTTTGCAAAGCTTACCTGTACCTCCAGATCAGCCGTTACACCGTTCAGCAGCCAGGTGCCGTTGGTCGCGTTATATTCCGCGCTCTGCTCCCCTGCTTTGACCGTTTCCACTGTATAGCCGGTCTGAGCCTTGGGAATCACAACGGCGCTGCCGCCGTCTTTGACCAGCTGGCGTTCCGGCACGACGGTACCGCCCTCGCCCACGACTGCGGAAACGGTGTACATCCGGGTCTCGGCGCTCACAAATTCTACCGCCACCGCCAGATCGCTGGTCACGTTTTCGATGGTCAGCTCATTGCCCTGTGCGGGAACTGGCCAGGGCTGGCCGTTCACGGTGATACTTCCCACGATGCTGCCCTCTTCCGGCTGCATCTGAATGCGGACCGAGCCGCCATCCTGCACGCCGGAGGCCTCGGCCTGAGCGGTGCCGGAACCGGTGCTTTCCACCGTTACGGTGTGATCCGGAACAGCCTCAAAGGCTGCCTGCAGGGTTACCGCCTGGGCAGGCATGACAAATTCATACCGTTCGCCGTCTACTGCATCCAGGGCCAGAGTGCCGCCATCGGCAAGAAGGGCCTTCAGGCTGCCTTCCACCAGGCGCATTCCATCCTGGGGATGTACCGTCACGGTAACCGTCTGGCGGTAAGCCGCCGTGCCCTGCACCGAGAGCTCCAGACTACCGCCGGTGATGCCCTCAGCCAGGGTCACCGGATACTGCTGTGCATCAAAGGCCGCGCTCAGGGTCACTTCCTGGGCAGGCATGACAAAGGAAATTGTTCCATCCTCTGCTGTTTCCAGCGGGATGGGCGTACCGTCTGCCGCGGCGGCCTTCAGCGAGTCCGCGCGCAGCTGATAGCCGGTAAAGGCCTGCGTCTTCACTGTCACCTTACTGCCCGCCTGGGCCTTCAGCGCCGAGGGAACGATCACGCCGCCCTCGCCGGGTGAAAGCTGGATTTGATAAGCCGCCGGGGCAAAGGTGACCTGTACGGTTTTGTTCTCCTGAATGTTGGTCAGCACCAGGCGGCCATCCTCCGGGATGTTCTGAGCAACGCCGTTCACCACAACTCGATAGACCTGATAGCCCTCGTTCGGGGTGATCTTGACCACCGCGCTGCCGCCGGCAGTTACCCGGTCGGCGGTAAGCAGCTCGGCCTTGCCGTTTTCACTGGCCACCACACTCACAGAGAAGTTCTCCGCTTCGGGCTCATTTTCCCACATGCGCTCCACCACAGCGTAGTCGATGCGGCTGTAGCCGCCCTTGACCGACACGGTGAGCAGATGGTTTTCGTTCTGCTTTGCCTCGGGGACAGACACCGCCCACATGCGGGCAGACACCTTACCGTTCCCGCCCAGCTTGGAAGCATCCAACTGAGTGGGCTGCACCTCCTTGCCGTCCAGCTGGAAGGTCAGCGCGCCATACTGCGCGGAGGGGTCCGCCTCGCCCAGCGGGGTAACACCGGCATACAGCTGCACACCGGTGCCATAGAACTGGATGCTGTAGGCCGCATCCTCTTTGGTGGTCCGGGTGAAGCCCAGGTTCTGATACTGGGCATTCTGCACGTGCTGCACCCATCCGTTTGCCTCGTCACCATCTGGCTTGAAGCCGTTATTGTTATCGCCCATGGGCTTGGAGGCCACGGATTCCGGCTGATATGCAAAGTGATTTTTTGCCGACGCATCGGTGGTGCGCTGGTCCAGATACTCCTGTACCGCGTTCGCACCGGCGCTGTACTGGGCGGTGATGTCGGCGGGCAGGCTGCCCTGATAGCTCACCTTTGCGCCGTCGATGCCCGCCTGACTGTCGTTCAGCTTTTCAATGGTCAGGGTGTGGACGCCCTGTTCCAGATTCTCGAACACCAGACTGCGGCCGGAACCGGTCTTCCACTGGGGCTCCGTGCCTTCGTCGGTGATGGCCGCCCGGATGTTCCCGGCCTGGTCTGCCCGCAGCAGCAGCTCCACCTTGTTGCCGTAGAAGGTGAAGGTGGCCCGGGCTCCGCTCCAGTTGGAGAAATGGCCGTCGTTTTCCAGGGGATACTGGGTCATGCTGCTGCCGTTGGTCTCGGTTTCCCGATAGGACCACAGGCCGTCATAGTCAAAACGGAACAGGCCGCTGCCCATGGTGTTATCGTTCACGGTGATGGTATTGACCCGGCTGGGGTCCAGCTCGGTGCGCTCCATCTTCACTTCATAGATGGCGGGCATGCCCTCTGCTTGGGAAACAGTGAGTCGGACGCCCTCCGCCTCCACGGGAGAAGCGGCGGAAACAGTCCACACGCCCTCGTTTTTGGTCAGCTCGCCCAGGGATTGCCATTCACCGGCGGTATCTTTATATTCCGCCTTCATGACCTGGATGGCGCTTCCCTTTTCCACCACGGTCAGCTGGCTCACCGAGCTCTGGGCAAAGGTATTTTCCAGCGTATACTGCTCCGCAGCCTGCTGGGGCTGCCAGTAGGTGGCGGGGTGGCCGTCGAAGGCAAAGGACGCATAGGTACCCTCCGCCTGAGAGCTGGCCAAAGCGGTGGTATTGGTGTTCCAGAAATAGAGGTTGGCTTCGCCGCCGCCCAGGGTGACGGTAAAGCTGCCGTTCTCGTCCAGCGTTACCGGGCTCAGTTTACCGCCATTGTCCTTCTGCACCTCATACAGGGTATAACCGGCCTTCACAAAAGCCGGGTCTGCGGTGAGAGTGATCTGCTGGCGGGTATTCTCGGCACTGCCCGCCTCACGCTGGGGGATGTTGAACTGATTGTAGCGCTCGGCAGTGCCCGCCACCAGGCCATTCATCACCATGAATGCCTTGGGCGCGGTGGCGCCGGCAAAATACTCGGCGATCTCGCTTTCGTACAGGCCGGGCAGGGTGTTGAAGTAGCCCAACACCACGTCGCCGGTTTTGCCGCCATGGGCTTTGGACAGGCTCTGCACCTGCACGGCGGAAAGGCCGAATTCCCGATTCTTGGCAGCGCTCTGCTCACTGTCGAAGTTGCCGCGGCGGAATCCACTGGCCGACGCGCCGTTTTCACTGCCGATCTGGCCCACCTTGAACATGATCCAGTCGTTGTTCAGGCGGGTGAGCTGATCGTCAATGGCGTGAACCCGGTCGATCAGCTGGCCCCATTCCAGCAAGCCGCGGGTGGGGGTGCCGTCCTCATCCCACAGATAGCTGCGGTCGAACTGGTACTCCACCCGGAAGAAATTCAGCCACTTCATGCCGGACAGAATAGAGGTGTTTACCACCAGATTCTTGTTGGACTGGGAGTGGTTGAAGGCGAAGGCATCCAGATACTGGCCGAACATGATGGGCATGCTGCCGGTACCATCCACACCGCCGTAAGCCAGCTTGCGGTAGCTTTCCCAGGTGGGCAGATTCAGCAGCTTGCGGGCCGCATTCTTCTGTACATCTCCGCTGGAGAGGTTGATGCTGGAGGGATTGGCCCAGCTCGCATCGCCGTAGTAGTCGTCCCAGGTGAGCAGGTCCGGCTGGGCAATGCGCAGGTACTCCTTCACGTTGGTCTCGCCCCACTGGTTGGGGAACTGGTTGGTATGCAGGATCACGCCGGGGTAATGCTGGCGGGTCCAGGCAAACCATTTGCCGAAGGCCTCGGCTTCGCCGGTGCTGTAGCCGCCCTCGTCACCGAAGCAGAAGCTGATGGCGTTATGGATATACGGCTTCATGGACTCCGGCACAAACTCTCTGGGATCACCTGCACCACCCATGTTGTTTCCGCCGAAGGGCGCCTTTGCAATGCCCCACAGCGAATCCGGATTATAGAGCATGTAGTCCGCGTTGGCAAAGTCCGGGTCGTAGAACAGCGGGCCGTCGTAGCCGAACTGTCTGGCCTCCTCCACAGTGGGAGTACCGCGGCCGTAACCGCTGCTGGGAGTCCAGCCCAGCATGGGCAGGCCCCGCTCCACAACAGTAGCCTGACCGCTGGCCAGATACTGGTGGCGCTCTTCGTGCTGATAAGGCACGCTGCCACCCTCCGGGGCGGGCTGCTTCTCCGGCACAGTGCCGGAGTCGGTGAAGATCATGAACTGATACAGCCGCAGCTCCTTTTCCGGCCGCTGCCAGTGGGTGACCTCAAATCGGATATACCGGGCATCGTAGGAAACGCCGAACTCGTACCGGGTCACATTCTGGTGATACTGCACACCGGTGTTCATGTTGCCCTTGGTGATGGGAGTCTGCCAGTGTTCGCCGTCGGTGCTTACCGAGATCCGGGCCTTGTTGTTGCCCAGACCCATATTGGAGGGACCAAACGCCGCCCGGATGCGGCTGACGCTATACACCGCGCCCAGGTCTACTGTAAACAGCGTCACCGGAGCTTTGCTCCCGTTCGCATCCGGCAGCTTGCCGCCGGGAACGTTCCAGTAGCTTTCCTTGGTGTCCACATAGCTGCCGTCTGCTTTGCTGCTTTCCGGCAGGACCACCTCGTAGTCCTTTTTCAGGATCTCCAGCAGCTTATCCTGGCCGCCCAGGTCCGTCTTGACCGAAAGTGCGCTGCTGATTTTCTCATCGTTCACTACCGGTACACGGCCCCGGTAGTCACTTTCGGTTTTGTTTACGGTCACGGTATAGGTATTGGTGGCGCCGCCATCGCTCACCTGTACCTTCAAAGGATGTTCACCGGGCTTGGAAACATCCATCTCCACATAGCCCTTATCGTTTAACTTTGTGCCGTTCACCGTGACCTGAGCGGTATCGGAAGCGGCAAACGGGTACACCTGAATGGAATCCACCGAGGCATAGGCAGTTCCGGTGTAGTCGGTGACCTGGGGTGCAAAGCCGGTATCGTTTGGTGCCGCACCTTCCGGGTAGCCATTCACGGGTTGAAGTTCATACACCCGATCCAGAATCAGGTTGTTCAGCCGGGGCGGTTCTGCCTGCGCCCTGGCCCCCAGCGACAGGGGCAATACCCCGGTCAGAGCCAGCGCGCCGGCGCACAGCAGGCTGACCGCCCGCCTGCCCAGCCCCGTTCGCCAAAGCGATACGGGCTTGTTTTGCGTTTGCTTCATTCTCGTTCCTCCTTGCTGTTTTCTCCGCAGGCCACCGTGGCCCCGGAAGGGCGGAAGTATGTTTTCATGATAACCGCCATTTTCCCACCAGAAAAGTGGAATTATTTCGGTTCATGTGTCTTTTTTCTTGCTTTGAGTCGGGATTTTACCTTAACTGGTTCCCTCGGAACGCCGCAGCCAAAAAAAGTGCACACCAGAAAAAGAATTGCCCCTTTCGCCGCAGCAAAAATTCTTTTATAGTGGAACCAAAGGGCCCCAACTGCCGGGGCGGCATAAGAAAAGGGCGCTTTGCTGAGCGCCCGTTTTGCGAAAGGAACCACATGCCATGAAAAAAGAGATCGTTGCCAACGGCATTCATAATTACACCCCGCCGGAGGAATATGTTCCGCCCAAATCTCCCCAGGTACAAAAGCATCTGGAATGGTTCATGGGCCTGAAGCTGGGCTTCATGATGCACTGGGCCCCCGGCAGTCAGCTGGGCACCTACGAGAGCTGGCCCTTGAGTGATGGCGACGCCGCCTGGAGCCAGGAGGACTTCACCTGGGCTCCTGCCGAGGTGTGCAAGCAGCAGTACTGGGACGCCAACAAGACCTTCAATCCGGTAAAATTCGACGCTGCCGCCTGGGCGGAGCTGGCCAGTGAGTGCGGCTTCAAGTATCTGCTGTTCACCACCAAGCATCACGACGGCTTCTGCATGTATGACACCAAGACCACCGACTACAAGATCACCGGTCCGGACTGCCCTTTCCATACCCATCCGGACGCAGATGTGGTGGGTGCGCTTTATCGGGAGTTCCGCCGCAAGGGGCTCGCCATCTCCACCTATTTCTCCAAGCCTGACTGGCACAGCCCCTACTACTGGGCGCCCCAGTTCGGCACTGCCCCCACCCGCAACGTGAACTACGATGTGAACGAACATCCTGAGCTGTGGGAACAGTATGTGCAGTTCACCCATGAGCAGATCCGGGAGCTTTGCACCAACTACGGTCAGATTGACGTGCTCTGGCTGGACGGCGGCTGGGTTCGGCCGGACAATCTGGGCCAGGATATCCGTCTGGGCCAGATCGTGGAGGAGATGCGCGCCACCACCCAGCCCCAGATGATCGTGTGCGAGCGCACCTGCGGCGGCGAGTACGAGAACTTCATCACCCCGGAAAAGACGGTGCCGGACACCGTCCTCACCGTACCCTGGGAAACCTGCACCACTGTGGGGCAGAAATTCTCCTTCCATTACACCGATCATTTCAAGAGCGGCCGCCAGCTGGTACACCTGCTGCTGGACGTGGTCAGCAAGGGCGGCAACTTGGCACTGAACATTGCGCCGCAGCCGGACGGCCTGCTCCCTGCTCCTGCCGAGCGTTCTCTGCGGGAAATGGGCGCCTGGCTCAAATTGTTCGGTCCGGGCATCTACAACACCCACATCTGCGCGCCTTACTTTGAGGAGCGGCTGTTCTACACCCGCACCGACGAGCGCGCTTACGCCTTCTATGCCTACGACGAGGTTCCCGCTCTGCCGGGCAAGCTTACGCTGCATCTGCCCCAGCCGGTTGCTTCGGTTCGCTGCATGCGCACCGGCCAGACCCTGCGCTTCCGCCAGGGCGACGGTGAAGTAACCCTGGATCTGGACTGCCTGCCCATGGGCGGAGCCTTCTACGCCGAAGGCTTTGAGCTGACCTTCGCCTGATTCTGATTAACGCCTTTTTCAAGACCTTTCCCCTATCTTTCACAAAGCAGCCCGGGCGGCTCTTCTCCTGCACCATGCAGGGATGGAGCCGCCCGGGCTGCTTTTTATTTTGTATTTTTACATCAAACAATATGTTTCCCATTCACGGGCAGGTCTTGGCTCGATTTGCATATTTATTCTATATCACGTATTATTATTCGTTATTTTGGCTATATTTTAGCAAATTTATTGGATATTTCGTTATTTATTCCGTAGAAAAGTTCCATAGAAGGAATTTTCTTCCAAAATCTATTGTATATATATGCATACAGATATAAAATATATTCATTCGCTTCTCACGCAAACATCCCCCGCAAGCAAGGAGGGTCAACACCATGACCAAGGTATTTATCGACGGCAGCGCCGGGACCACCGGACTGCGCATCCACCAGCGGCTGACATAGCGACCGGACATTACCCTGCTCACCCTGCCCGAGGAGCTGCGAAAGAACGATGCAGCCCGACAAGCTGCTTTGAACGAATGCGACATTGCATTTCTCTGCCTGCCGGACGCAGCGGCAAAACAGGCCGTTGCCCTTGTGACCAGTCCGGACACGGTGATCATTGACGCCTCCACGGCGCACCGGACCGCACCGGGCTGGGCGTATGGTTTTCCTGAACTGGGAGACGGCTTCGCCCAGGCGGTAAAAATAGGAAAGCGCATCGCGGTGCCCGGCTGCCATGCCAGCGGGTTCATCGCACTGGTGCAGCCGCTGGTCAGCTCAGGACTTCTGGCAAAGAATACCCTGCTCACCTGCCACTCCGTCACCGGCTACAGCGGCGGCGGCAAAGCGATGATCGCCCAGTATGAGGACCCGTCCCGCAGTCCATTGCTGAACGCCCCTCGCCAGTATGGCCTGGGCCAGCAGCACAAGCACCTGCCGGAGATGCGGGCTGTCACCGGGCTGGAAGCGCCGCCCATCTTCTGCCCCATCGTGGCGGATTTCTACAGCGGCATGGCGGTGACCGTTCCTCTGTTTGTAAGCCAGCTGAAGGGCAGCATGGAGGATGTGCGCCAGCTGTACCGAAGCCTTTACACCGGTCCGGTGGTGCATTGGAAAGAAATCTGTGGGGAGGAAGGATTCTTCTCCGCCGCAGCTCTCTCCGGTTTGGACCGGATGGAGATTTCGGTGGCGGGCAACGGCGACCGTATCCTGCTCACTGCCCAATACGACAACCTGGGCAAGGGCGCCAGCGGCGCGGCAGTGGAGTGCATGAATCTGGTCCTGAGTCTTGCCCCGGAAACCGGACTGAGCCTTTAAACAATCATTTGTCATTTTATTTCATTACATAAAGGGAAGGGAAAACGAACATGAAACAGATTGAAGGCGGCGTTTGCGCCGCAGCGGGATTCAAGGCCGCGGGGGTTCACTGCGGCATCCGGAAAAACCAGTCCAAACGGGACCTGGGGCTGATCGTGAGTGACTGCAAGGCCAGCGCCGCAGCAGTATACACCACCAACCTGGTGAAGGGCGCACCCCTGCTGGTGACCAAGGAGCATCTGGCAGACGGCACCGTACAGGCCATTCTCTGCAACAGCGGCAATGCCAACACCTGCAACGCGGACGGTCCTCAGATTGCCAACGCCATGTGCCAGCTGGCGGCGGACCAGCTGGGCCTCGCCCCCGAGGATGTGGCCATCGCCTCCACCGGCGTGATCGGCCAGCCGCTGAATCTGGAGGTGATTCAGGCCGGCATGGTCCCTCTGGCGGCGGACCTTGCCTACCACAACAGCCTGCACGCAGCCACCGCCATCATGACCACCGATACCATTCCCAAGGAAGCGGCGATGGAGTTCGAGCTGGACGGCAAGGTGTGCCATCTGGGCGGCATCGCCAAGGGCAGCGGCATGATCCATCCCAACATGGCCACCATGCTGGTGTTTCTGACCACTGACGCGGCCATCAGCAGCGAGCTGCTGCAGAAGGCGCTGAGCACCGACGTGCAGAGCACCTTCAACATGGTGAGCGTGGACGGCGACACCTCCACCAACGACATGGTGGTCATTCTGGCCAACGGCATGGCGGGCAATGCCCCCCATCACCCAGGAGGACAAGGACTTCGCCGTCTTTATGAAGGCCCTGAACACCGTGACCATGCAGCTGTGCAAAATGCTGGCGGGCGACGGTGAGGGCGCGACCCATCTGCTGGAATGCAAGGTGAGCGGCGCAGCGGACCTTGCCACCGCGCGCACCGTGGCAAAGTCGGTGATTTGCTCCTCGCTGGTGAAGGCGGCCATCTTCGGGGCGGACGCCAACTGGGGCCGCATTCTTTGCGCCATCGGCTACAGCGGCGCGGACGTGAACGTACAGGCGGTGGATGTGGCCTTCGTCAGCAAGGCGGGCCGCATCGAGGTATGCAAGGCCGGGGCGGGCATCCCCTTCTCGGAGGAAAAAGCCAAACAGATTCTGCTGGAGCATGAAATCGAGGTCCAGGTGGAGCTGAACAGCGGCAGCGCCGAAAGCACCGCCTGGGGCTGCGATCTGACCTACGACTATGTGAAGATCAACGGCGATTACCGCACCTGAGGAGGCAGCCATGGAACTGAGCAATGCACAACGGGCGCAGGTACTGATTCACGCCCTGCCCTACATTCAGAAATACACCGGTAAAATTCTGGTGGTGAAATACGGCGGCAACGCCATGGTGAACGAAGAACTGAAACAGGCCGTCATGGGCGACCTGGTGCTGCTGAGCCTGATCGGTGTGAAGGTGGTGCTGGTACATGGCGGCGGGCCGGAAATCAGCGAGATGCTCCAGCGGGTCGGCAAGGAGAGCCAGTTTATGGATGGTCTGCGGGTGACCGACAAGGAAACCGCCGACATCGTGCAGATGGTGCTGGCGGGCAAGCTCTGCAAGAGTCTTGTGAGCCTTTTGCAGAGCAAGGGCGGCAAGGCCATCGGGCTGAGCGGCATGGACGGTTACCTGATTCAGGCCAAACCCCTGCGGCCGGAGCTGGGTTATGTGGGCGAAATCACTCACATCAACGTGGAGCCGGTGCTGGACGTACTGGAAAAGGGCTACATCCCGGTAATCTCCACCGTGGGCTGCGACGCGGAGGGCAATGTGTACAACATCAACGCGGATACCGCCGCCGCCCGCATCGCCGCCGAGCTGAAGGCCGAAAGCCTGATCTCCATGACCGACATCTGCGGCATTCTGCAGGACAAGGATGACCCCTCCACCCTGATCAGTCAGATCACCGTGAGCGAAGCGCCCCAGCTGATGCGGGAGGGTGTGATCTCCGGCGGCATGATTCCCAAGGTGGAATGCTGCATCGAGGCCATCCGCCGGGGCGTGAGCCGGGTGTTCATCATCGACGGGCGCATCCCCCACGCCATCCTGATCGAGACCCTCACCGATGAGGGCATCGGCACCATGTTTGTTTCCGGAGGCAATTATGGACAACATTAAACAACTGGACCAGGCCTATGTGGCCCACACCTATGCCCGTTTCCCGGTGACTCTCACCGGCGGCCAGGGCGCACTGCTCACAGGCGAGAACGGCAGGCAGTACATTGACATGGGCAGCGGCATCGGCGTAAATGCCTTTGGCGCCTGTGATGCCCAATGGCTGGAGGCCATTACCCATCAGGCCGCCGCCCTGCAGCACACTTCCAACCTGTATTACACCGAGCCTTGCGCAAAACTGGCGGCCATGCTCTGCCAGCGCACCGGTATGCAGGAGGTGTTCTTCTCCAATTCCGGCGCGGAGGCCAACGAGTGCGCCATTAAAGTCGCCCGCAAATACGGCGCGGAACAGCTTGGCCCGGAGCATTTCACTGTGCTCACCCTGAAAAACAGCTTTCACGGCCGCACTCTGGCCACTCTGGCCGCCACCGGGCAGGAGGTATTCCACAAGGATTTTCTGCCCCTGACTCCCGGCTTTGTGTACGGAGAATCCGGTGATCTGGAAGGCATCCGAAAGATTCTGGACACTGTTCCCTGCTGTGCCATCCTTCTGGAGATGATTCAGGGCGAGGGCGGCGTGCTGGTGCAGGACAAGGCCTTCGTACAGGGGCTGGCCCAGCTGGCGGGCGAGCACAAGCTGCTGCTGATGGTGGACGAGGTGCAGACCGGCAACGGCCGCACCGGCAAGCTGTTCCGCTATATGCACTACGGCATTCAGCCGGATGTGGTGACCACCGCCAAGGGGCTGGGCGGCGGTCTGCCTCTGGGCGCGGTGCTGCTGGGCGGCAAGGCGGCCGGAGTGCTGACCCCGGGCAGTCACGGCAGCACCTTCGGCGGCAACCCGGTATGCTGCGCCGGAGCCATCTCCATTCTGGAGCGGCTGGACGACACGCTGCTGGAGGAGGTTGCCGCCAAGGGCGAATGGATTCGCGCTCAGCTGGAAGGTGCCCCCGGCGTGCGCAGCGTGAGCGGCCTTGGCCTGATGCTGGGCATTGAGACCGAGCGGGACCCGGGCCAGGTGCTGGCTGACTGCCAGGCCCTGGGCGTGCTGCCCCTGCGAGCCAAAAACAAGCTGCGGCTGCTGCCGCCTTTGAACATTCCAAACGACCTGCTGGAGCAGGCAGTAACCATCATAAAAGAGGTGTGTGCAAAATGAAACATTTACTGAAACTGGCCGATCTGACCGCGGATGAGATCACTGAACTGCTGAACATTGCGGATCAGCTGAAGTACGAAAAGAAAAACGGCGTACCCCATCCCCTGCTGAAGGGCAAAACCCTGGGTATGATCTTCTCCAAATCCTCCACCCGGACCCGTGTATCCTTCGAGGTGGGCATGTTCGATCTGGGCGGCTCCGCTCTGTTTCTGAGCAGCGGGACCTGCAGATCGGCTGCGGCGAGCCGGTGGAGGACACCGCCCGGGTGCTGAGCCGCTATCTGGACGGCATCATGATCCGTACCTTCGCCCAGCAGGAGGTGGAGGATCTGGCCAAGTACGGATCCATCCCCATCATCAACGGCCTGACCGACTACTGCCATCCCTGTCAGGTATTGGAAGACCTGATGACCATTCGAGAGCGCAAGGGTGCGCTGGCGGGCAAAAAGCTCTGCTTTGTGGGCGACGGCAACAACATGGCCAACAGCCTGATTGCCGGCTGCATCACCATGGGCATGCAGGTATCCGTGGCCTGCCCCACCGGGCACGAGCCGGACGCAAAGCTGATGCAGTGGGCCAACGAAACCGGCAACTTCCTGTGCACCACCGATGTGCAGCAGGCCATTCAGGACGCGGACGTGGTTTATACCGACGTGTGGGCTTCCATGGGTCAGGAGGACGAGGCTGCCGAGCGCCGCAAAGTGTTCGCCCCCTACCAGGTGAACGAGGCCAACATGGCTCTGGCCAAGCCGGACGCCATGGTCATGCACTGCCTGCCCGCCCACCGGGAGGAGGAGATCACCGCCGAGGTGTTCGAACAGCACGCCGATGAAATCTTCGAGGAAGCCGAAAACCGCCTGCATGCTCAGAAGGCCGTACTGGTCAAGTGCATGGGCGGCGAGCAGTAACCACTTCTGCCCCATCCGTTCGTCCCAAACCACTATTTTCTAACCATTCTCTCGTATTCAAAAAGGAGCGTCTCTGTGCAATTTCACAGAGACGCTCCTTTTTTGTTTTCTTAATGTTATTCTACCACCTGAAACGGCAGCCGAACCACAAAACAGGCGCCTCCCAAGTCAGATGATTCCGCGGATACGGTTCCGCCATATTGCCGGGCGATCCGCCGCACGATGGCCAGCCCCAGCCCGTTGCCGCCGATCTCCCTGCTGCGGGAACGGTCCACCCGGTAAAAGGGCTCGAAAATCCGCTCCCGCTCCTCCGGCAAAAGCCCCGGTCCGTCATCCTCCACCCTCAGCTCCGCCTGGTTCTCGATATTCCGCAGACTGACCCGAATCGTTTTTCCGCCATACTTTACGGCGTTTTGCAGCAGGTTCAACACAAGCTGACCATACAGTGCGCCGTTTCCATCGGCGTATGCGCTGCCCGTCACCTCCAGATATGCTGCACTTTTCGTAGCAGCACGCTCATAATATCAAAGTTTATCAGTCTTGTCAACTTTATTTCACGCTTCTTTAATCATTTTTGGAAAATTTTTTCGAGTCTTTCACATCTTGCATCATTGTTTCTTAACCATTTTAGAAAACTTTTTTCATTTTGTCCATACCACTTGACGCTGCTGCATAAATATGGTAATCAAATATCAGGGGAAATTCCCCATATTTTTCACACATTGGAGGTCCTGGTCATGATCGATTTTAAAAACCCCACCGCCTATAAGCTGGCTCCTGCCGATCCTTCTGCCTACCTGGCAATGCTGCAGCCCATGATGATCCCTGACGAGGAGATCGTTCAGGCGTACAAAACCGTGCGGGACGGCATCGTGTTCACCAATCGCCGCATCTTCGCCATCAACATTCAGGGCCTGACCGGCAAGAAGAAGGACATCTCTTCCCTGCCCTACAGCAAAATCCAGGCCTTCTCGGTGGAAACTGCCGGTGTGCTGGACATCGACAGCGAGCTGGAGCTCTGGTTCAGCGGTCTGGGCAAAGTGAAATTCGAGTTCACTGCCAAAACCGATGTGGGCGCGCTGTGCCGCTGCATCAGCACCTACACTCTGAAATAATCTGAAATAAAACATTCCGCGGCAAGCTTTCGCCGCGCTTTCCAAACAAAAAAGCAAGGGCGCTTCCCAAACAGGGAAGTGCCCTTGCTCATTTTGTTCTACTGCGCAAAAGAGAAAATTACTCCTGCGCCTCATTGAAGGCCTTGAAGGCCTTGTAAGCCATGTAGATATCCACCTTGGAGGCCAGCTCGAAGGGAGAGTGCATGCTCAGCACCGGCACGCCCACGTCCAGAGTGTCGATGTCATGGGCCGCCACATACTTGGCAACGGTGCCGCCGCCGCCCTGGTCGACCTTACCCATCTCGCCCAGCTGCCACACCACGCCGGCATCGTCAAAGATGCGGGTGAAGTAGCTCACCAGCTCGGCGCTGGCGTCGTTGGCGCCGCCCTTGCCGCGAGAACCGGTGTACTTGGCCAGAGCCACGCCCTTGCCGGCGTATGTACTGTTCTGGGGCTCGAAGGCGCTGGAGAAGGTGGGATCATAAGCCGCAGTCACGTCGGCAGACAGGCACTTGGAAGCCTTGAAGCAGGTGATGCTGTCCACACCATGGGCAGCGCACAGCTGCTGCATGAAGTGGAACACATACATGCTGGCCAGGCCGGTGGGGCCGTCGGAACCGATCTCTTCCTTATCGGTCAGTACACAAACAGTGGTGAAAGCGGGGCTCTTGGTCTCGATCTCCGCCACCAGAGCCGGGTAAGCGTCGATGCGGTCGTCCTGACCGTAAGCGCCCACCAGACCGCGGTCAAAGCCCACGTCGCAGGCCTTCTGAGCGGGCACAGCCTCGATCTCGGCACGGTTGAAGTCCCGCTCGGTGATGCCGTACATGTCGTTCAGTAGCTTCATGGTCAGCAGCTTGACCCGGTCCTTCACTTCCTCGTCCTCGTAGGGCAGAGAGCCGACCACGATGTTCAGCTCCTCGCCGGTGATGCCCTCGCTCAGCTTTCGGGCATTCTGATCCGCACCCAGATGAGGCAGCAGGTCGGTGATGCAGAAGACGGGATCGCCGGGCTTCTCGCCGATGTTGATCTCCACCTTCTCGCCGTTCTTCTTGAACACAACGCCATGCAGGGCCAGAGGCAGGGTGGGCCACTGATACTTGCGGATGCCGCCGTAGTAGTGGGTCTGCAGCAGGGCCAGGTCGGCGCTCTGGTACAGGGGGTTGGGCTTCAGGTCCAGACGGGGCGCATCCACGTGAGCAACGTTCAGGTGCATGCCCTCGGCCATGCTCTTGGTGCCGATGGTGGCGGCCAGGATGCTCTTGGCACGGTTCACAGTGTAGATCTTGTCGCCGGGCTGGTAAGCCACGCCGGGCTCAAAGGGCTTGTAGCCCGCCTCCACCAGCATTTTCTCTGCATAGCTGGTGCACTCGCGCTCGGTCTTGCCCTCGTCCAGGAAGGTCTTGTAGCCCTCGCAGAAGGCGTTCGCCTTTTCAAAGGCATCGGCAGCGCTGTCCGCCGCCAGAGGCGCTTCGTAGAACAGCTCGTCGGCCAGCTGCTGGCCCTTGGTCTTTTCTTTGCTCATTGGTCATCCCTCGATTTCCACGCTGGAATACAGCGTTTGATATTTTTGGAACGCATGTGTGATCTTGTACACATACAGTTTCATCTGTTCATAGGGGAAGGTATGCAGAATCTCCCCGTCAGCCGAATAGTCCTCCTGCTCCAGCAGGCCGTCCACGGTTCCCCAGCCACTGTGATAAGCGGCTGCCGCGGTGGCCAGATCGTTTTCGTACCGCTTGAGACAGGAAGCAAAGTAATAAGAGCCGAAGCGGATGTTGGTCTCCGGGTCATACAGATCCTCAAATTCCAGTTCCTCTCCGGGTGCGATCTTGCTTTTGATCCACCAGAAGGTCTCCTCGGTGATCTGCATCAGGCCACGGGCACCCACGTTGGATTCCGCCCTCGGATCAAACCCGCTTTCCGTGCGTATCACGCTGTAGATCACCAGCGGGTCCACCTGATTTTCCCGGGCGTACTGCTCCACCAGCTCCTGATATTTTTGGGGGTAGCGCGCCAGATCCAGCTTATGAAGCCCGGCGCGAATCAGCGGCAGCGCCAGCAAAACGGCTGCCGCAAGGCCCAGCACCAGTGCAAGCAGGGCCTTGCCGTATCGTTTCAACAATCACATCCCACCTTTCAGGTGTTCCAGCACCTGGTCCGCCTGCTCCAGCAGGCCGGCCAGTGTGCCGTCGTTCCGGATCTCCCAGGCGCAGGCGGCCCGCAGGGTCTCCTCGCTCAGCTGGGCATCCAGCCGACGGCGGGCGGATTCTTCGGAAATGCCGTCCCGGGCGCAGATGCGCTTGACGGATTCCTCCAGCGGCGCGCTCACCAGGATGATCCCGTCGCAGTAAGGCTCAAAAGGTGCTCCCACAATGACTGCACCATCCACAAAGAATACCTCCTGCCCTGCCTGGCGGGCCTCTTCACCCTCCTGCAGCAGACGGCGCACGATCTCCGGGTGTGTGATGCTCACCAGACGCTGGGAGCCATCCGGCCGGGCAAAGGCCCGGTCTGCCAGCAGGCGGCGCTGAATGCCGCCCGCTTCATCCAGAATGTCCGCGCCGAACTGCTCCACCAGCAAAGGGATGCAGGCAGAGCCCGGTTCCAGTACCTGCCGGGCCACCAGGTCCGCATCCGCTACCCGGTAACCCAAAGCCCGGTAATGGGCCGACACGGTGGATTTACCACAGCCGGACCGGCCGGTGATACCGATGGTCCTCATGCTTCCACCACCCGGAAGGCGGCGGCGCGCAGCAGCCGGTTATACACCGCCAGGGATACGCCGGTATCGGCCGGGCAGCGGGCAAACACCTGCTTTGCGCCCAGCTCATCCAGCCGGCGCAGAGCGGTGAACAGGGCGTGCGCCTGTTCGGCACCGCTGTCCTGCGCGCCGTATTCCACACAGGGTACCGGCAGCTGCTCCGCCTCGCCGGTAAAGCACAGGCAGAGGGTATGCTCGGCCTTGTGCTGCTCCACATAGGCGGCAAAGGCGGCCAGATCGCCCTTGACGATGGTCACCTCCGCCTTGGGGGCGTAGTGCTTATACTTCATTCCGGGAGAACGGGCCGTCTCCCCTTCCTTCAGTTTTGCCAGAATCGCACCGGACAAAACAACCTCTTCGCCCAGCACCTGCTCCATCTGCTCTTTCGTGATGTAGCCGGGGCGCAGCAGCACGGGGGTCTCTCCCGCCAGCGTGATAACGGTGGATTCCACACCCACCTGGCAGTCGCCACCGTCCAGGATCAGGGGCAGGCGGCCGTCCATATCGCTCATCACATAGTGGGCGCAGGTGGGGCTGGGGCTGCCGGAAAGGTTTGCCGAGGGCGCTGCCAGAGGCAGACCGCTGGCGGTGATGACTGCCCGAGCCACCGGATGGCTGGGCATACGGATGGCCACGGTATCCAGCCCGGCACAGACCTCGTCGGCCACCTTATCGCCCCGGGGCATGATGATGGTGAGCGGGCCGGGCCAGAAGGCTTCGGCCAGTTTCTTGGCGCCCTCCGGTACCCGGCTCACCAGACCATCCAGCATTTCCAGCCGGTCGATGTGGACGATGAGGGGGTTGTCCTGGGGGCGGCCCTTGGCTTCAAAAATCTTTTTGACGGCATTGCCGTCGAAGGCGCTGGCAGCGATGCCGTACACCGTTTCGGTGGGGATCGCCACGATCTCGCCCTGTTTCAGAAGCTCCGCCGCCTTGGCGATGGAGGCTTCGGTTGCTTTTTCCAATAAGGTTTCCATGGAACTCATTCCTTTTCTGCCGCTTTCAGCTTTTCCGCCTGGTCGGCGGTGATCAGCGCATCCAGAACCTCGTCCAACGCGCCGTCCATGATGCTGTCCAGCTTGTACAGGGTCAGCCCGATGCGGTGATCGGTGAGCCGCCCCTGGGGAAAGTTATAGGTGCGGATGCGCTCGGAGCGGTCGCCGGTGCCAACCTGGCTGCGACGGTCCGCGTCGATGGCGTCCTTTTGGGCCTGCTGCTTTTGCTGCAGCAGGCGGCTGCGCAGTACCTTCAGGGCTTTATCCTTGTTTTTGTACTGGCTGCGCTCGTCCTGGCATTCCACCACCATGCCGGTGGGCAGGTGGGTCACCCGGATGGCGCTGGAGGTCTTGTTGATGTGCTGGCCGCCCGCGCCGGAGGAACGGAAGGTGTCGATCTTCAGATCGTTCATGTCCAGCTCCAAGTCCACCTCTTCCGCTTCGGGCATGACTGCCACGGTAACGGTGGAGGTGTGGATGCGGCCCTGGGTTTCGGTTTCCGGCACCCGCTGCACCCGGTGCACACCGCTCTCGAATTTCAGGCGGCTATAGGCGCCCTCGCCCTGCAGCGAGAACACAATCTCCTTGATGCCGCCCAGCTCGGTCTCGTTCAGGCTCAGCACCTCGTAGGTCCAGCCCTTGGAGGCGGCATACATGCTGTACATCCGGAACAGACTGTGGGCAAACAAGGCCGCTTCCTCGCCGCCCGCGCCGCCGCGAATCTCCACGATCACGTTTTTTCCGTCGTTTTCGTCCTTCGGCAGCAAAAGCAGCTTGAGTTTTTGCTCCAGAGGCTCCAGCTTTTCCTTGTTTTCGGTCAGCTGCTGCTGTACCATTTCTTTAAAGTCCGGCTCCAGACCGCCTTCGTCCAGCAGCTCCTTCGCCTCGCGGCAGGCCTCCTGGGCCTGCTCGTATTCGTCCATCGCCTCGATCAAAGGCGTGAGATTCTTATATTCCCGCATCAGATCCCGGAACAGCTTGTTGTCGCTGACAGTGGCGGGGTCCTGCAATCGGCGGTTCACCTCGTCGTAACGAAGGCGCACATCGCGCAGTTTATCCAGCATGGGCAGTTTCTCCTTTTTGTGAAAGTAAAAAAGAAACGCCCGCCGCTACTCTTCGCCGCGCAGGATCTTTTTAATGTTCTTTTCGATCTTGGCCCGGGGTACCATGACCTCGCGGCCGCAGCCGGTGCAGCGGATCTTGAAATCCATGCCCACCCGCAGCACGTCGAAGCAGCTTGCTCCGCAGGGATGGGGCTTTTTGGTGAGGATCTGATCCCCAACGCGAACGTCCATAGGCGGCCTCCTTTTGTGTTTTTGGGGCATACAAGCCATTAACTAATACATTATACCCCATCTTGCGGAATTTGCAAATATCCCACCCAAGGGGTGCATATATTTTTTTAAGCGGCCGCGGCCGCAATCTGAAACCAGTAGAAATGAGGATGAGGATTCATGGTGGAATATAAACCGGAGGGGCTGTGCCGCCCCGCGTGTGAACTAAGCCCGGCCCAGCTGACCCAGGCACAGGCCCAGGGCGAGGTACTGCAGGCCACAGCCCTTGCCTTCGACCGCCAGCAGCGGCTGCGGCTGGATTTAAACGGGCAGCCCGCCTATATGGAGCATGACGACTGCGCCGACGGCATCGACTCCGGCCAGGTGCGGGAGATCGCGGTGCTCACCCGGGTGGGGCGGCCCACCTGCTTTGTGATTCTGGAAGCCCCCGGAGGGGACGGGGCCTGGCGGCTTTCCCGACGGCTGGCTCAGCGACGCTGCCGGGAGGAATATCTGGACCGGCTTCGCCCGGGGGACATCCTTCCCTGCCGGGTGACTCACATCGAGCCCTTCGGGGCGTTTTGCGACGTGGGCTGCGGCATCAGCGCGCTCTTGCCCATCGACTGCCTTTCGGTCTCACGCATCCAGAGCCCGGCCGACCGGGTACAGCTGGAAGAGGACCTGTTCTGCGTGATCAGAAGCCGGGACGACCAGGGCCGGCTGGTGCTGAGCCTGCGGGAGTTGCTGGGCACCTGGCAGGAGAACGCCGACCGGTTCGCCGTGGGTGAAACAGTGGTGGGCATTGTGCGGAGCATTGAGGATTACGGCGTATTCATCGAGATTGCCCCCAATCTGGCAGGCCTTGCCGAGCGCACCGAGGGACTGCGGCTGGGCCAGCCGGTGAGCGTTTACATCAAGAGCATTTTACCGGACAAGATGAAGCTGAAGCTGGTGATCGTAAACCGGGAGCTGAGCGAACCGCTGCGCTTTGCCCTGCCCTACACCCAAACCGAAGGCCACATCGACCGCTGGGTCTATTCCACCCCCTTCAGCCGCAAACACATCGAGACGGAATTTGAATCCGAGGCCAAGGCAGCTGCCGGGCCTTGCGCGGGCGAACAAATCCTTTTATAATAGTAACAGTACACCTAAGAAAAGGAAGTGTTTGCTGTGGCCGGAAATGCATTTACCTTTGGCGTAAAGCCGGGCGGCCTGACCGACCGATCCCAGGTGAGCATCCTTTTGTGCTACCTGATCCGCACCGCCGCGCCTTTATGCCGGCAGGATATAGAAAACGCGCTGCTGGGCGAGCAGCTGGTGAATTATTTTGAACTGGCCGGAAGCCTGGCCGACCTGGAGGATCAGGGCCTTGTGACCGTGGACGAGAATGGCGGTTATCACATCACCCCCAAGGGCATTTCGGTGACCGACGAGCTGGGTTTCGACCTGCTGCCCCGCAGCGTGCGGGAAACCGCCATCCGGGCAGTGATCCGGGCACAGCAGTGGGTGCGCAAAGCGGCCCAGCACCAGACCCAGGTAACCAAAACCGATCAGGGCTATGTGGTGCACTGCTCCATCAATGAGCTGGGCAGTGAAGTATTCGGCCTTTCCTTCACTCTGCCGGACCCGCTGACCGCCGAAATGGTGAAAAACGCCTTCATCGAAAAGGGCAGCGAGATCTACGCTCTGCTTCTGGAGACGATGACCACCGATTCCGCCCGCCAGGAGGAGCCGGACAGTTCCACCAAGTGCTGACCTATCCCCTTTTGAACGAAATACAAATAATAAAACCGCCGCCGTGCATTTGGTTTTGCACAGCGGCGGTTTTCTTTGTTTTTGTAACCTCAGGGCTGCTTGCCTTCCACGATGCCCTCGTGGTGCAGCACGCTGCGGATGGTGCCGAAGAAGATCTTCACATCCAGCCCGAAGCTCAGATGCTGAACGTAGTAGCCGTCCAGTTCCGCTTTCTTGGGGATGGGCAGCTCGTCGCGGCCGTGAATCTGGGCATAACCGGTCAGGCCGGGCACGCAGTCATTGGCGCCGTATTTGTCCCGCTCGGCGATCAGGTCGTCCTGGTTCCAGAGGGCGGGGCGCGGACCGATGATGCTCATTTCCCCTTTAAAAATATTGAACAGCTGGGGCAGCTCGTCCAGGCTGGTCTTGCGCAGGAAGCGGCCAATGGGTGTGATGAAGGCGTCCGGGTTTTCCAACAGATGCGTGGGCATGTCCTTGGGGGTATCCGTGCGCATACTGCGGAACTTGTAGATCTGGAAGTAGGTCTTGCCCTTGCCCACCCGCTTCTGGCAGAAAAGCACCGGCCCCGGAGACGAAGCCTTGATGCACAGCGCCAGAATGGCCAGCAGCGGCGACAGCACAACGATGGCGCAGAGCGACAGCACCCAGTCAATCACACGCTTGATCACATTGCGATACATGAAACATTCCTCCTAGCTGGTCTCGCCCCATCAGGCGGGTTCCTGCCCACAGTTGGTCTTGTGGTGGAAGGTGGGCACCATGTCGATAAGCGCCTGCACCAGGTTGTCGCTGTTATTGGTGTAGGCAATCTGCTTCAGGGTCATCAGGTGATCGAAGAAGGTCTGGTTGTTCAGCTTGAGGGGCGCGCCGATGTAGATCTTCCGGTTTTCGGTCTTGCGCAGGCCCTCCTCGTCCATCAGCAGCTCCTCAAACAGCTTTTCGCCGGGGCGCAGGCCGGTGAACACGATCTGAATGTCCTTGTAGGGAATGAAGCCGGAAAGCTTGATCAGGTTCTCGGCCAAATCCAGAATGCGCATGGGCTTGCCCATGTCCAGCACGAAGATCTCGCCGCCGGTGGCCATGGAACCAGCCTCCAGAACCAGGCTTACCGCCTCGGAAATGGTCATGAAATAGCGGACGATGTCCGGGTGGGTCACCGTGACCGGGCCGCCGCAGGCAATCTGGTCCTTGAACAGAGGAATCACCGAACCGTTGGAACCCAGCACGTTGCCGAAGCGCACCGCCGCAAACCGGGTCTTGCTTCTCTGGGCCATGGCCTGCACGATCATTTCGCACACACGCTTGGTGGCGCCCATCACGTTGGTGGGGTTCACTGCCTTGTCGGTGGAGATCAGCACGAACCGCTCGGCCCCGTACCGGTCCGCCGAGCTTGCCACGTTGAAGGTGCCGAACACATTATTCTTTACCGCTTCCTCCGGGCTGTCCTCCATCAGGGGCACATGCTTATGGGCGGCGGCATGAAATACAATTTCGGGACGGTAGTGCTCGAACAGGGCATCCATCTTTTTGGAATCGCGCACCGAGGCGATCTGCACCTGCAAATCCAGCTTGTCGCCGTATTTGCGGCGAAGCTCCTGCTGAATCTCGTAGGCACTGTTCTCGTAGATGTCCACCAGAAGCAGCTCCTTGGGCTCGCAGGACGCGATCTGACGGCACAGCTCGGAACCGATGGAACCACCGCCGCCGGTGACCATGACCCGCTTACCCCGAAGAAATTCCGCGATCCGGACCGACAGCTGCACCTCTTCCCGGCCCAGCAGGTCTTCCACTTTAACGTCACGGATGCGGGAGGCAAGGTCCTGACCGTCGGTGATCATCTTCACAATATCCGGCAGAATCTTGATGTTGCACTTGGTCTTGTTGCAGATGGACAGCACCCGACGCTTGTTTTCCTCGTCCATGGTGGGGATGGCCAGCAGGATGCTCTCGATCTCGCACTGCTCCACGATCTCGGGGATATCTTCGGTGGTGCCCATGATCTGGATGCCCATGATGTATCGGCCCTGCTTTTCCGGCGCGTCGTCCACGCAGCAGATGATGTTCATGTCCGGGCTGGGCTTTTTGAACTGCTCATGCAGAAGGGTGCTGGCCGCATCGCCTGCGCCGATGAGCAGGGTACGGCGGGCCTTCTGGCCGCCTTTTTTGCCCAGCTTCACATTCCGGTACATCCGGTACACCAGGCGGGAATACATGGTCACGCCCGCCGAGAACATGGCGCTGAGGAAGTAGACCGAAGTGGGCACCTGGCTGCCCGTTCCCTGGAAGATGAGCAGCGAGCTGGCCACGAACAGGAAAATCGCGATGGCCGAGCCGGTACACAGCCGGAAGAACTCCACCACCTCGGCGTAGCGCCACAGGCTGTCGTACATGCCCATCAGGCCATAGACGATCTCGAAGCAGCAGACAAACAGGAAACAGCTGGCCACCAGCAGGCTGGAATACTGCGCGTAGGGCGCGCGGCCGCTGATCAGCACCCAGGGCGCCAGATAGCAGACCGTGAGAGCGCAGACGTCGAACAGCATCAGGATCTGCTTGCGGAATCTGCTCAGGATCGCACCGATCTTCATTGACAAATTCTATCACCAAACTTTGTTTTTGTTTTCAGCCGGACTCCGGGCGCGACAAATAGTGCCCTGCCGGCGATCCACAGGACACCATGCCCCATTGTTCCGAATAGCGCTGCAGCCGTGAGAAAATAAAACGCCGGACATCCGGCACGGCGCCGCCTTGGCCGGGCGGTGCAAAAGGCGCAGTGCTACCCCTTGTGTTTTCTTGTAATTTTACACTATTTTCACCAAAGAATCAATGTTTTTGCGCCTGGTTCGCCTCATTGGGGTTAGTTTGCACCGTTTTTACACAAAAAAGCCGCCGTATTTTGCCGATACGGCGGCTTTTTGCTTTGGGATTTTTTGTTACAAAATAATGCAGATCAGGCCGGTACAGCCCTCGTTGATCACCCGCTCCAGGGTCTCCTGCAGGCGGGCGCGGGCCTCCTGGGGCATGTGCAGCAGCTTGTTCTGCAGCCCCTCGTTCACCAGCTCGTGCAGGCTCTTGCCAAAGATGTTGGACTGCCAGATCTTCAGCGGGTCCTGCTCGAAGTCGTGCAGCAGGCTGACCACCAGCTCCTCCGACTGCTTTTCCGAACCCACGATGGGAGAAATCTCGGTGTTGATGGTGGCCTTCAGCAGATGGATGGACGGGGCGCTGGCCCGCAGCCGCACCCCGTAGCGGCCGCCCTGGTGCACGATCTCCGGCTCCTCCAGCCGCAGCTCGCTGATGGTGGGCATCACGATGCCGTAGCCGGTGGCCTCCACCTGTTCCAGCGCGCTGCGAATCTTCTCATATTCCCGCTTGGCACGGGCAAGGCCGATGATGCAGGGCATCAGGCTGGCCTCGTCGCAGATTTCCAGGCCGGTGGTCTCGCCCAGCACCTGATAGAAAATCTCCGGCCGCAGCTCCAGCTCCAGTACCACCCGGCCGGTGGCCAGCTCCAGCGAACGGATGCGGGAGGCTTTCAGCGCCTCACACTGCACCGGGTCTTCCCGGCAAGCCACGTCCTTCATCTGGGCCACCGAGTCCGCGTATTCCCGGGCCGCCGCGTAGACCTGCTGCTGCAGCCAGTGGTCCGGCTCCAGCATGGTGATCCACTTGGGCATGGCGAAGGCGATTTCCTTCACCTCAAACTCATAGAGCACGCTCTGCAAAATCTTGCCGATGGCCGCCCGGTCCAGGTCCAGGCAACTGACCGGAATCACGGTGTGGCCGTATTCCTGCTCCATCTGCTGGGCCAGCTGGTACACATCCGGCTTATGGGGGTCCACACAGTTGAGCAGAATTACAAAGGGCTTGTTGATCTCGTCCAGCTCGGCGATGACCTGAGCCTCCGCCGCCTGGTATTTTTCCCGGGGAATGTCGCTGATGGAGCCGTCGGTGGTGATGACCAGTCCGATGGTGGAATGCTCCCGGATCACCTTGCGGGTGCCGGTCTGGGCCGCCTGATCGAAGGGAATCTCCTCCTCAAACCAGGGGCTCTTCACCATGCGGGGCTTTTCGTCCTCCTCGTGGCCCATGGCCCCCTCCACCATGTAGCCCACACAATCAATCAGCCGGGTCTTGAAGCTGCCGCCTCCTTCCAGCTCGATGGTGACGGCGGTCTCCGGGATGAATTTGGGCTCGGTGGTCATGATGGTGCGCCCTGCGGCGGACTGGGGCAGTTCGTCCCGCGCCCGGTTCTTCACCGCCGGGCTGGTGAGCTGAGGCAGCACCAGCTCCTCCATAAATTTTTTGATGAAGGTGCTCTTGCCGGTGCGCACCGGGCCCACCACGCCGATGTAAATATCGCCGCCGGTACGGGCTGCGATGTCCTTATAAACGCCCTGGGTTTCCATTGAATTCCTCCCCTCCTTTCACATGCTGGCCGGCACCAGCAGCCGGGCCGCCTGGGTGATGCGGGTGTCCTCCAGCTGGTTGCTTTTCAGCATGGCCGACGGTGACACATGGTACCGCTTGGCGATTTCGAACACGTCCTCGCCGGGGGCCGCGTAATAGATGCGCAGCGCGATGTCCGGCTCCGGCTGCTCCAGCGCCTCGCCGCATTCCACCTGCGCCAGCGCCGTCTGCCAGCTGCGCTTGAACACCAAGCCGTCCAGCCGGATGCGGGCGCTCAGGGTCATCTCGGCCCCATTCTTTCGCACGTCGATGTCGGTAACGGTGGGCCAGCATTCGCAGCGGTATTCCTCCGGGCTGCCCGGCCAGGGCGGACTCAGGGTATATTCAAAGCTCTTGTCGTAGCAGTCGATTTCGCCCAGCGAGTTCATGCAGAACACATGGGCGCTGGCCCGGCCGCTCAGCTGGACCCCCTGCCCCACGGCGGTGAGCTCCGGCAGGCCGGGCAGCACAAAGCAGTGGATGATCTGGGCCTCCTCGTCCGGCAGCGCACCGCCGGTCTGGGCCTCACACTCCTGTCCGAGGGTCTGGAACAGCTGCTCGGTGAGGATACGCTGGCTGCTCACCTGGGTCTCGAACTGGGTGGAGAAGGCGTCGCTGACCAGATAGCACTCGTTTTTGCGCCACACCCGCAGATGCAGCGCCGCGGTGGCGGTGATGGTGTGGCCGCCCTCCTGGGCCGCGGCCATCACGGTGCAGCCGGTGAGCTCGGCGGATGCAAAGCACTCGCTGTCCTCCGGCACGCCCTCCAGGTCCAAAATTTGATTGAATGCTACCCGCTGCTGGGTCTGTTCCATCTGATAGCCGGGGCCGGTGCGATACAACAGGTTCACCTGGATGGCGCCTTTGACCACCGCCTTGCCGGAAATCAGCTTCACATCCTCCACCTGGCCTATTCCGGCCACATCCAGAATGGCCTGAGGCGGCTGGGCAAACTGCAGCTGCTCCTCCGCGGTAATCATCTTATCCAGGCTGGCCAGGCACTTGACGCCCTCCACCAATTCCATCCGCTGCTCGATGCCGCAGTCCGCCAGAGCGGTGATCACCTCCTGGTCGGTACGGCAGGCCACCCGGGCGCTGAGGGCATAGGCCCCCCGCAGGTCCACCCGGCGCTGGTTCACCGCCCGGCAGTTCAGATATTCCAGCTGACCGCCCACCTGGACGCTGTAGCCGGAATAATCCCCCTCCGGCAGATCCATAGCCCGGGTGAAGGGCAGCTTCTGTTCGGTCTGGCACAGGCTTTGGTCCTCCTCGGCCTGGTAATACACCACACACCGCAGGTAGCCGTCCACGGTCAGGCGGCCGGCTGTGATCTGTTTTTGCAGCGGCACCAGGTAGACGAAGCATTTTATGATCTTGAACACCTGCGGCAGATAATCCGGAATAAGGATCTCCGCCTCCACCGGAAGCTCTGCCTTGGTCTCGCACAGGCTCCCCATGGCGGACAGCGAGTCCCTGAATACCTTCAATTCCATTTTTTCGCCCCTTTCGCGCGTTTCTAGTCCCATGTATATGCGCGCGGTGGGCAAGCCATACCCCTTTTTTGCAGGCAAAGGGCCCGCCGCCTGGTTTTTTCAGGCAGCGGGCCCTTTGCTTTGAGTCGGATTCAGTTTTCCTTCTTGATCTTAAACAGCGCCCGCAGAACTCCTGCCAGGCATTTGGGGCTTTTGACCACGATCACTTGCATTGCCGCTTCCCTCCCTTGTGGCTGATGGTTTTGCTTCAGTATATCCATCCGCCCCGGGATTTGTGCATCAGCGGTCCAGTTGGTGGTCCTTTTTGGTGCGGATCACCAGCAAAGCGCCCGTTCGCACCGTGATGGTTGCGCCGCCGGGCAGGGTCTCATTGCTTACCCCCAGCGGAAAATCCACTGTGGTGAGGGTGGCGTCCTCCAGGGTGTATTTTGCACCCCGCTCACACACTCCCTCGGCTCTGCCCTCCAGCGGCAGCACCGAAAAGTATTCCTCCGGCTCGTAGGGCAGCTCCATGGTCTCGCCGGGCATCAGGTAGCACAGCTGGCTGTCCTCATCGGCCAGTGTTACCTGTACGCCCTGCTTTGCCAGCCACAGGCCGGTGCCGATGTTGGCCAGCGTGTGCTCCAGCCGGTGGCCGCCCAGCGCCCCCAGCATGAGCACCTGGGAAAAGCCCTTTTCCACTGCCAGCTTGGCGGCATAGTGGGTATCTGTATCGTCCTTGACCCGGGGCAGCACCACAGCACCGGTCCCCTCCGGCTCGGGTGCGCTGTCGAAATCTCCCAGAATCACATCCGGTTCCCGTTCCAGTAGCTGCCGGGTACTCCGGTAGCCTCCATCACAGGCGATCAGATAGTCGCCGGGCCGCAGCAGCTTTTTCATGGAGGCTGCCAGCGGCGCGGCCGACACGATCACGCATCTTGTTTCTTTTCTCTCAGCCATCTCAGCGCAGCTCCCAGTCCTTGATATCCTTCACTTCGTCGTACATGGCGGCGTAGCTGTCGTAACGGCTCTGGCTGATCTTGCCCTCCTTGAGGGCTTCCAGCACCGCGCATCCCTTCTCTGCCCGGTGGGCGCAGCCGGTGAACTTGCACTCATGCACATAGGGCGCAAATTCCGGGAAGGCGTATTGCAGGTTTTCCTTGGGGATGTAACAGGCCTTGCCGGTGTCCAGGCTGGCGAAGCCCGGGGTGTCGGCCACGTAGCCGCCGAAGGCCTCGAAGATTTCCACCTCGCGGGTGGTGTGGCGGCCGCGGCCCAGCTTCTGGCTGATGGAGCCGGTCTGCTGGGCAAGGTCGGGCAGCAGGGCATTGAGCAGGGTGCTCTTGCCCACGCCGGAGTTGCCGCAGAAGGCACAGAGCTTGCCCTGGATCATGCTCTTGATCTCGTCCAATCCGCCGCCGGTGGCGTGATCCACGATCACCACCGGCAAGGTGGACAGCGCATAGGCCCCGGTCAGCTTTTCGGTGCTGGCCAAATCGCCCTTGGTGAACACCAACACCGGCTGCACCTCCTTGTCCACCGCGATGGCGGTGAGTTTATCCAGCACCAGGGTGCTGGGCACCGGCTGGGTGGTGCTGGCCACGATGAACAGCACATCCAGATTGGCAATGGGCGGCCGTACAAACACATTGCGGCGGGGTGCGATCTCGGCAATCACATTGCCGCCGTTCTCCACCTCCACCGTGACCCGGTCACCCGCCACCGGGGTGATGCCCCGCTTGCGGAAGATGCCCTTTGCCTTGCATTCCAGCAGCTCGTCGCCGCACTGCACATAGTAAAAACCGCCGATCCCTTTTTTGATGTATCCTTCCGGCATAGTGAATTCCTTTCCCAGTTTTGCTTTTCCTTATTGGAAAGAGCCGGGCCGCTGATACCACGGCCCGGCCCCATTGCTTCACGAGCAGCGCGCCGCAGGATCAATCGTCCTGCTGTTCCTGCTTGTTGCTGTCTTCTTTATTCGAGTTTCCCTTATCCGAATCGCCCTTACTAGAGTCGTCCTCGCCCGGGGTCACCACCACCGGCGGCTGGGTCGCGGTCGGGGTGGGGCTGGGCGTGGGTTCCGGAGTGGGCTCCGGAGTGGGTTCAGGAGTCGGTTCCGGCGTAGGCTCCGGTCCCAGCGACACGGTGTAGCCCACCGTGGTGTTGATGCGGACCAGGCTGCCCGCTTCATAGGTCTGGCCTATCACGCGGCCCGCCTCGTACTCGCTGCTGTAAGCCTCGGTACGGGTACCGGTGCGCAGATTGCTGGCGGTCAGCGCCTTCTGGGCGTCCGCCTCGGTCAGACCAAGCAGCTGGGGCACCGAGCGTTCCAGGTCCACCTTCTTCTGGCTCACATACATGGTCACGGTGGAACCGCTGGCCACCTGCTCACCGTTGGCGGGATCGGTGCGGATTACGCTGCCCTCCGGCACGGTGTCGTCCGCCTCATTGACCCGGCGTACCTGCAGGCCCTCGTTCTTCAAAGCTTCTTCCGCTTCGGATGCAGTCCAGCCGTTTACCGACGGGATGTTCACATACAGCGTGCCGATGCTCACCTTCAGGGTGACCTTCTGGCCCTCCTTCACGGTACGGGGACCGCGGGGAGACTGGCTGATGATGATGCCTTCTTCGGTCTCGCTGCTGTTCACCATTTCAGCGGTCAGGCTGAGCTTGTCGTTGTACTGGGCTTTTACTTCCTCCCAGTTCATACCGGTGAAGTCGGGCAGCTCCACGTCCTCCTTGCTGCTGAACAGGGGGTTGGTGGAGTTCGCGAAGATCATGAAGCACAGAATGGCGGAGCCCAGAGCGAAGGCTGTGGCCATGCCCGCCAGCACCGGCAGCAGGCCGATGCGCTTTTTCTTCTTTTTCCGGCTTTGGGTGCCCGTGGTGCGGCTCTGACCGCTGCGGGAAGCCTGCTGACTGCCGGTGCGTGTGGAACGCTGACCGGTGCGCCGCGGATCGTTCTGGCCGGAGCCGGGTCTTCTTTGTTTAACCACCTTGTCAATATACCTCGACGGCGAATCCTCAGTTAAATACTCATACTCAAACCGGATGCTGGGGTTGCGCTTGAATTCCTCAATGTCCTCCAGCATGGCGCGGGCGCTGGGATATCGCCGGTTCGGGTCCTTCGCCATGGCCCGGGCGGTGATGTCTTGCAGTGCCTGGGGCACATCCGGTGCGATCTGCCCCAGAGGGACAGCCTTGTCTGAAATCTGCTTGATGGCCACCGAGACCGCGTCGTCCGATTCAAAGGGCAGCTTGCCGGACAGCATCTCGTACAGCATGATGCCCACGGAATAGATGTCTGCCTTTGCGTCAGTCACGTCGCCCTTGGCCTGCTCGGGGCTGATGTAATGCACCGAACCGATGGCCTTATTGCTTACCATCTGGCTCTCGGCGCGGGAGAAACGGGCGATGCCGAAGTCCATGATCTTGACCTTGCCGTCGGCCAGCAGCATGATGTTCTGGGGCTTGATGTCCCGGTGGACCACGCCCTTCCGGTGGGCATGGTCCAATGCATCCAGAATCTGCTCGGTGAAATGCACCACCTCTTTCCAGGTGAGGGGCTCGCCCCGGCGGGTCATGTACTCCTTCAGGGTGATGCCGTCGATGTATTCCATCACGATGTACTGGAGCTTGTCGGTGACCGACACATCGAACACCTTCACGATGCCCGGGTGGTCCAGAATGGAGATGGCCTTGGATTCATTCTTGAACCGGTAGACCAGCTCCGGGTTTTCCAGAAATTCCTCCCGCAGGACCTTTACTGCCACCACACGCTGGTTTTTCAGGTCCACACCTTTATAAACGTTGGCCATGCCGCCCACGCCCACCAGCTCCTCCAGCAGGTAGCGGCCGTCCAGCTTTTTGCCTATCAGTTGATCCATCTCAGTCCTCCGTTTGCTCTACCTCGATCAGCAGGGCGGTGATGTTGTCCTGCCCGCCTGCCTGGAGCGCCTGCTCCACCAGCCGCCGCGGCACCGTGAAAAACGGGTTGTGCTGGATGATGGCAAGCAGCTGGCCGTCCGGTACCACACCGGAAAGCCCGTCGCTGCACATGAGGATCACGTCGCCGGGCCGGGCGGGCATGCTGGAATAATCCGCCTGCACACCGGGCTCCACGCCCAGCGCCTTGGTGATGAGGTTTTTGTGGGGGTAGTTCTCGGCCTCCTCAGTGGTCAGCCGCCCCGCTTCCACCAGCTCCTGCACCATGGAATGGTCCCGGGTGAGCTGGCTGATCTGCCCGTCCCGGCAGAGATACGCCCGGGAATCGCCCACGTGAGCCACGTGCAGGGTATCGTGCCGCACCAGGCAGCACACGGCGGTGGTGCCCATCCCCTTGTTTTCCGGGTGGGCCTGGGCCTCATTGTAAATGGCCCGGTTGGCCTGAGTGACACAGTGCATCAGGAAGGCCCGTTCCTGGCCCTTGGGCAGGTTTTTCAGGCCGCTTTCAAAGCAGGACTCCATGGTGTCGGTGGCGATCTGTGCCGCCAGCTGACCCGCTGCCGCGCCGCCCATACCGTCACACACAACGGCCCAGACGGTGTCGTCTGGCAGGCGGGCGGCCCGGTAATTGTCCTGATTTTCACTGCGGCAGCTGCCGATATCGGTTTTGCCGGCCAGTTTCATGGCTGTTCCTCCTTTGCTGCCTCCCGCCGCAGCTGGCCGCAGGCGGCGCTGATGTCGCTGCCCAGGCGGCGGCGCACGGTGGCGTTCACCCCTAAATCGGTGAGCATATTCTGGAAGCGCTTCACGTTCTCCGCGTCGGTGGCGGAATAAGGGCTGCCGTCCACCGGGTTGATGGGGATCAGGTTCACATGGGCCCCCATGCCCCGGATGAGCTTTGCCAGCTCCTTGGCGGTGGCAGGGCTGTCGTTCACGCCCCGCACCATGGAATATTCAAAGCTGATGCGCCGGCCGGTGACCTTCTGGTAACGGCGGCAGGCGGCGATGAGCTCCTCCACCGGATATGCGTCGTTCACCGGCATCATCTGGCTGCGCATAGCGTTGTTGGGCGCATGCAGCGAGATGGACAGGGTGAGCTGCAGCTTCTTTTCCGCCAGCTTGTCGATCTGGGGCACAATGCCGCAGGTGGACAGGCTGATGTTCCGCATGCCGATGTTCACGCCCTCAGGGCTGGAAATGATAGTGAGAAAATCCATCACATTGTCGAAGTTGTCCAGCGGTTCGCCAATGCCCATGAGCACGATGTGGGAAATGCGCTCGCCGATGTCTTTCTGGGCAGCGTAGATCTCTGCCGCAATCTCTCCGGCTTCCAGGTTGCGCACCCGGCCCGCCTGGGTGGAGGCGCAGAACCGGCAGCCCATGCGGCAGCCCACCTGGGTGGACACGCACACGGTGTTACCATAATTATAGCGCATTACCACCGTCTCGATGCAGTTGCCGTCTGCCAGGCGGAAAAGATATTTCACCGTGCCGTCCTTGGACTGCTGCCGCCGCTGGATGACGGGAGCCGCGATGTAGTACTCCTCTTCCAGCTTCGCCAGCAGCGCCTTGGGCTGGTCGGTCATGGCCGAAAACTCGGTGACCAGCTTCTGGTGCAGCCAGTGAAAGATCTGCTTTGCCCGGAAGGCGGGCTGGCCCATGGCTTTCAGCTGTTCGGCCAGCTGCTCAAGGGTATAGGATGAAATACAGGTTTTCTGCATGGTTCACAACTTCTCCATAATGGCAATGAAAAATCCGTCCGGCCCGGCCTTGCCCGGCAGCAAGGTCAGCATACCGTTCTCCACTCGTGCACCTTCGGGCACGAAGGGGGGCTGTACGAGCCGGAAACCGGTGTTTTGTTCCAGGAAGGCCTGCACGATGTTCTGGTTCTCCCGCGGGTCGATGGTGCAGGTGGAATACACGATGCGGCCGCCCTGTTTCACATAACGAGCGGCGGTGGCCATAATCTTCGCCTGTAGCTCGTGCAGCTGCTCCACACCGTCCATGGTTTTGTAGCGGATGTCCGGCTTTTTGGCAATGATGCCAAGGCCGGAGCAGGGCACGTCGCATAAGACCCGATCCGCCCCGGCAAACTCTTCCCGGTAGACCGAGGCGTCGTTGTGCAGCACCTTCACATTGGTCAGGCCCGCACGGGCGGCGGCCTTTTCGATCAGCGGCAGGCGACTTTCCACCGCGTCACAGCTGATGAGGGTGCCGGTGTTCTCCATGTCCTCACCGATGGTCAGGGTCTTGCCCCCCGGCGCGGCGCACAGGTCCAGCACCTTTTCCCCGGGCTTTGCCTGCAGGCTGTAGGCCGCCAGCTGGGAGGCCTGACCCTGCACATGGTAAAGCCCTTTTTGAAAGGCCTCGGTGGCCGCCGGGCTGCCAGTGAACTTGGCCAGCAGGGTGTTCCCCAGCCAGCCGGGCTCCACCTCCACGCCTTCCGCTTCCAGCAGTTTGGTCAGCTGAGCGGGCGTGATTTTCAGCGGGTTGCACCGCAGGGCCACCCGAGGTGCTTCAAAGAATGCCTGCAAAATCTGCTCGCATTCTTCGGGATAATTTTTTTGCAGCAGTTTGACTACCGGCAGGCCCACAGAATACTGGATGCTCAGCCGCTCGGCCTCGTTTTTGAAAGAAGCCGCGGTCGGGTCCTGGGTCACGGCCTTGCGCAGCACCGCATTCACAAGACCGGCGGCGCTGGATTTTTTCAGCGCACGGCACAGGCTCACCGACTCGTTCACCGCCACCGCGCGGGGCACCTGCATGTAGCGGGCCTGATACAGACCGCTGCGCAGGATGGCCCGCACCTGGGGGTCCAGCTTGGTCAGCGGACGGCTCAGGCAGTTCGCCAGCGCCCAGTCCAGGGTGAGCAGCCGCTCGGTGACGCCGTAAAACAGGGCGCTCACGAAGGCCCGGTCCCGGCCGGCCAGGTCCTGATGCTCCAGGGCTGCGTTCAATACCAGATTGGCAAAGCCGCTCTCCTCCTGGCGGACCAGTGCCTGAACCGCGATGCGGCGGGCTTTATCCATAAACGTGTTCCTCCAATGGTGAAATTACAGCCGGTCGCCCGCTTTCAGGCGGCGGCCCGCCGCCCAGGCGGAGCCCGCCATGGGCTTGGAGCCCTCCGGCACCACCTCATCCAGCTCCAGCGCACCCTCGGCGCAGGCGATGGTGAGGGGTTTGATGCTCAGCACAGTGCCGGGCGCGCCGCTTCCGGCGGCCACATGGCTTTTGCGCACCTTGATCTTTTTGCCTTCCTGCTCAAAGTAGGCCACCGGCCAGGGGTTCATGCCCCGCACCAGGTCGTGCAGCTTCTGAGCGGGCTGGTCAAAGGCAAAGCGGGCCATCTCCTTGGTCAGGGGCGGGGCCAGCGTGGCCTTGCTGTGGTCCTGCGGGGTGCGCACGGCAGTACCCTCGGCGATGGAGGCAATGGTCTCCACCAGCGTTTTGGCACCCTGGGCGGTAATCCGCTCGAACAGCTCGCCGCTGGTTTCCTCGGGGCCGATGGTCACCGGGGCGACGTTCAGGATATCGCCAGTGTCCAGGCCCTCGTCCAGATACATAATGGAAACGCCGGTCTCCTTGTCGCCGTTGATCACCGACCATTGCACCGGCGCAGCGCCCCGGTACTTGGGCAGCAGCGAAACGTGCAGGTTGATGCAGCCCTTGGGCGGCACGCACAGCACCTCCGGCGGCAGGATGCGGCCATAGGCCACCACCACGATCAGCTCGGGAGCCAGGTCCCGGATCTGCTGCTGCACCTCTTCGGTGCGCAGGGTCTTGGGCTGGTAGACCGGTAGATTATGCTCCATCGCCAGCTGCTTCACCGGCGGAGCGGTGAGAATCTGCTTGCGGCCCACCGGCTTATCCTCGCGGGTGAACACGCCGCATACCTCATGCCCTGCCTCCAGAACGGCAGCCAGGCTGGCGGCGGCAATGTCCGGCGTGCCCATAAACAGAATGCGCATTATTCCTCGTCCTCTTCGATCTCGTCCGGGTAGTCGTCCTCATAGAAATGGTCGGCCAGGTCCATGATGGTGATGCCGTCCAGATGGTTGGTCTCATGGCAGAAACAGCGGGCCAGCATCTCCTCGGCCTCCATCTCGAAGGTCTCGCCGTGGCGGTCCTGGGCGCGGATCTTCACCTTGCGGGGGCGGCTGATGGCGCCGTTGTGGCCCGGGAAGGACAGGCAGCCCTCGTACAGGGTCACCTCATCCTCGGACTCCTCCAGAATCTCCGGGTTGATGCACTCGATGAACTTGGGCTCGTAGCCCTCGGGCATGGTGCCATCCTCAGGCAGATCGCGCTCATCCAGCGCGATGAACAGGCGGCGCATCACGCCCACCTGGGGGCCGGCCAGGCCCAGACCGCCTGCGTCGATCAGGGTTTCTTTCATGTCGTCCAGCAGAGTCGCCAGACGGTCGTCAAAATTGGTCACCGGGCGGCAGACCTTTTTCAGAATGGGATCGCCGTCCTGCACAATGGTACGCAGAGCCATAGAAGTTTATCCTCCTTAAAATGAGCCGGCGGGAAGGCCGGCGAGATTGGTTGATGAAAGATGCCCGAGAGGTCAGTCGCCGTCGGAATTGAAATCCAGCGTCACCGACGCTTTGGACGGCAGACCCTCGTCGCTGTAAGCCGCCAGCACCTTGCCCAGCACCTGGCGGAAGGCCCGGTCATTGCGGCATTTGATGGTGAGCTTATAGCGGTAACGGTCCTTGACCATGACGATGTTCATGGGTGCGGGACCCAAGATCCGCAGCGGCATGCCCGGATGGGCGCTTGCCTCGGTGCCCAGCAGCCGGGCAAAGCGGGCGGCCGCCTGCATGGTACGGTTTTCGTCCGCGCCGCTGAAGGCAGCGATACAGACGCTACAAAAGGGCGGGTACAGGCAGATCTTGCGGAACATGATCTCCTGATCGAAAAAGGCCTCGTAGTTCTGGGCCGCCGCCAGATTCAGGGTGGAATTCTCCGGGTCCATGGTCTGGATCAGCGCCCGGCCCGCGGCCCCGGCCCGGCCGGAACGGCCAATTACCTGGGTCACCAGTGAGAACACGTTCTCCACCGCCCGGAACCCCTGGGAAAAGAGCAGCGAGTCGATGCCCAGCACGCCCACCAGCGTCACCTTTTCAAAATCAAGGCCCTTGGCCACCATCTGGGTGCCCAGCATGATGTCGTATTCGCCCCGAGCGAAGGCGGCCAGCATGTTCTCGTGGGCGTTCTTCTGACTGGTGGAGTCCTGGTCCATGCGAAGCACCCGAGCATCGGGAAACAGCTCAGCCAGCTCCTCCTCCACCCGCTGGGTGCCGAAGCCGGTGTAACGCACCTTTCCGCCGCATTCCGGGCAGACGGTAGGCACCGGGGAAATCGCCTTGCCGCAATAATGGCAAAGCAGCTTGTTTTCGGATTTATGATACACCATAGGGACGCTGCAGCTGGAGCATTTGATTACCTGCCCGCAGCCAGAGCACATGCCCACGGTCTTGTACCCCCGCCGGTTGAGCAGCAGAATCGCCTGCTCGCCCCGGGCCAGAGTCTGTCGGATGCGCCCGGCCAGCGCGGCGCTGATGCTGCCGGAGTTTCCGGCGGCCAGCTCGGCGCGCATATCCACCATTTCCACCGCGGGCAGCGGCTGGCCCGCATAGCGCCGGGTGAGTTTATACAGGGTATAGCGCCCCTCCAGCGCGGCCTGATAGCTCTCCACACTGGGGGTGGCCGAGGCAAACAGCACCAGCGCCCCGTGGTCCACGGCCCGGCGCTTGGCCACCTCCCGGGCATCGAAGCGGGGGGCGCTTTCCGACCGGTAGGTGTGCTCCTGCTCCTCGTCCAGCACGATGAGGCCGATGTTTTTCAGCGGCGCAAACACCGCGCTGCGGGTTCCCACCACGATGTCGGCCCCACCGGCCTGGATCATCTGCCATTGCAGAAGCCGTTCGGTGTGGTTGAGGGCCGAGTGCTGCACTGCCACCCGTCCGCCGAAGGTCTGCTTCAGGCGGCGGATCATCTGAGGCGTCAGGCTGATCTCCGGCACCAGTACCAGGGCGGTCTTGCCCCGCTCCAGCGTGCGCTGAATCAGCTTTAAAAACACCAGCGTTTTACCGCTGGCGGTCACCCCGTACAGCAGTGCGGCGCTGGGCTTGCCTTGCTCCATCTGGGCGCAAAGCCCGTCGTACACCTGCTGCTGCTCCTCGCTGAGGAGGATGGGGTCGCTTGTCTGGGGAATGTGTCTGAACAGGTCCAGGACCTTATCCACCTGGCGCTTTTCCAGCACGCCCTTTTCGCACAGGTTATCCAGCACGGCGCGGCTCAGGCCCAGCTGAGCCAATGCGTTTTGGGGCAGAGGGCCGTTTTGCAGCGCCGCCACCGCCGCCTGCTGCTTGGCGGTGGGCTTTGGTTTTTCGGGCAGAGTGCCCACAAGAGAATATTCCGGCTCGGTGTGACGCACCAGCTGCTTTTGCAGCCGGGGACCGTTTTCCGTTTCCGCCGGTTTGTACTGGGCCCCATAGGGGATGATGGCCTTGACCGCCTCGTACCAGGTGCAGAAGGTGCGCTCCTTCAAAAAGCGCACCAGACCCAGCAGCTCGTCGGTGAGGCGGGCATTTTCCGGCGCTGCGTCGAACAGCTCCTTGCAGCGGCCCGCCTCCTCCTGCTGGCCCACAGCCAGCACAACGCCCATGCGGGGCTTGTTTCCCCGGCCAAAGGGCACCAGCACCATGCCCCCCGGAACCACCGGATGGGCCAGTGTGGGGGGCACCAGATAGGTATAGAGCTTGTCAAAATGAAACGTGGCGCCGCTTACTGCCACCTGGACTGTTTGCAGCACCGCGCCGCGCTCCCTTCCGCCCGCCGGGGGCGGGTCACTCTTCTTCCTGCTGATATTTCTGAATCAGGTTATAAATCTCCTCGGCGCACTCGTCCACGGTGTCGTTAACCACGACCTCGTTGTAGTCCACCGCGTATTCCATCTCCTCCACCGCACGGGCAAGGCGCTTTTTGATGGATTCCTCGGTCTCGGTGCCGCGGCCGCGCAGCCGCTCCTCCAGCTCGCCGTAGCTGGGGGGACGGACAAAGATGGTCACCGCATTGGGGTAAATCTTCTTGATGTTGCCCGCGCCGATCACCTCGATGACCAGAATCACGGTGATGCCGTTCTCAATGCGTTTGTCCACCTCGGACTTGGGGGTACCGTAGTAGTTTTCGCAGTATTCCGCGTACTCCAGGATCTCGCCCGCCTGAATGCGGCGTTCAAACTCCTCGCGGGTCAGGTAGAAGTAGTTTACCCCTTCCTTTTCGCCGGAGCGCATGGGGCGGGTGGTGGCGGAAACCGAAACCTCGATCTCCGGGTGCAGCTCCATCAGCCGCTTGACCACCGTATCCTTGCCGGAGCCGGAAGGCCCGGAAATCACGATCAGATGGCGTTCCTTATTCATTGTCCAGTTCGTCCTCCATTTCGTCCTCAACGTCGTCGCTGTCGTTCAGGCGGTTGGCCACGGTCTCCGGCTGCACGGCAGACAGGATTACGTGGTCCGAGTCCATGATGATGACCGCGCGGGTGCGGCGGCCGTAGGTTGCGTCGATGAGCGAGCCCTTGTCCCGCGCTTCCTGCACGATGCGCTTGATGGGCGCGGATTCCGGGCTCACAATGGCGATCAGCCGGTTGGCGCTGACCATGTTGCCAAAGCCGATGTTGATCAGTTTCATGCTTGGCTCTCCTTATTCGATGTTCTGGATCTGCTCGCGGATCTTCTCGATCTCGGCCTTGGTATCCACCACGATGCGGGTGATGGCGATGTCCTGGCACTTGGAGCCGATGGTGTTGGTCTCCCGGTTCAGCTCCTGGGTCAAAAAGTCCAGCTTGCGGCCCACCGGGCCGTCGCTTTCCAGAATCTCGCGGTACTGGGCGATGTGGCTGCGCAGGCGCACCGTTTCTTCGTCCACGGCGGTCTTGTCGCCGAAGATCGCAGCCTCGGTGAGGATGCGTGCCTCGTCGATGTTCTGGTCCTGCAGGATGGTCTGCAGACGGGTGTACAGCTTCTGGGTGTAGGCCTGCACCCGCTCGGCGCTGCCCTCCTCCACCTTGCCCACATTGGCCTCGATGGTGGCAAGGCGGCCCAGCACGTCCGCCTTCAGCTTCTCGCCCTCCACGGCCCGCATGGCCACGAAGTTTTCCAGCGCGATGGTGCACACCTGGCTCACATCCTGCCACAGCTGCTCCTCGTCCACATCTGCATGGTGCACACTCAGCACGTCCGGGTAGCGGGCGATGAGCCCGGCGGTGGCGTCGTTCTTCACGCCCAGCTGCTCAGACAGAGCGGCCAGCGCGTCGGCATAGCTCTTGGCCAGCGGCAGATCCACTTCCACCGCCACGTCCTGGCTGCCCACGCTCTGCATCTGCAGGCTCAGCTCCACCTTGCCCCGGCTGATACTCGCACTGAGCAGCTTTTTCAGCTTGTCGTCCAGATAGGCACAGCTGCGAGGGATGCGGGAGGAATACTCAAAATAACGGGAGTTTACGCTTTTGATCTCGACGGTGATGTCCCGTCCGTTCAGGATTGCTTCGCCGCGGCCGTAGCCGGTCATGCTCAAAGCCATTGATAAAGGCACCTCGTTCCCTTAGGATCGTTATTGAAATCGCCGGGGTTTGCCCAGCCTGAAACCGGCTGCGGACACATTTCCCCATTTAAATATACATGCTATTATTCTACTCGGTTTGGTGCTTCATTGCAAGTTTTTTTATCGTCCGGCACCCGGCTGCCCTTGTTTTGCCCGCCGCCTTATATTACAATGAATGCGTTGATTTTCCGGCTTTGGGGAGGATTTTTCATGCAGACGAGGGAACGCTGGCATCTGATCGACGGGCTGCGGGGCCTGGCATTGGCCAACATGGTGCTGTATCATCTTTTATTTGATGTATACGTGATCTGGGGTTTTGATCCGCTGTGGCCTGCCCGGTGGCCGGTGCGGGTGTGGGAGCGGTGCATCTGCTGCTCCTTCATCTTCATCAGCGGCCTGTGCTGGCACTGGGGCAGGCGCCACGCGCTGCGCCGGGGCCTTGTGCTCAACGGCTGCGGGCTGCTGATCACCGCCGTGACCCTGATCGCAGTGCCGGATCAGGCGGTGTGGTGCGGAGTGCTCACCTTCCTGGGCTGCGCGACCTTACTCACCATTCCGGTGGATCGGCTGCTGAACGGCCGGTGGACGGCGGCCGGCCTTGCGGTGAGTCTTGTACTGCTGGTGGTATTCTGGCCGGTGAACCAGGGCTGGCTGGGCCTTGGCACATGGCGGCTCTGGCAGCTGCCGGATGCACTTTACCGCTCCCGTCTGCTCACGGTGTTGGGTTTCCCCTTCCCGGGCTTTTTCTCCAGCGATTATTTTTCCATTCTGCCCTGGTATTTTCTTTTCCTGGCAGGCTACTTTGCCCGGCCGCTGCTGTTTGCCAGCGAGCAGGTGAAGCAGGCCGCCCGGCTGCGGCTGCCGCTGCTTGACTGGCTGGGGCGCAAAAGCCTGCCGGTCTATCTCGTGCACCAGCCCTTGTGCATGGCGCTGTGTGTTGTTTTTCTCTCGCCTGCTTCGCCCCTTTGCCTTGTGAATTAAATCCTGCTTTTTCTTTCCGCGGCGCTCTTTTCGAAAAAAGGGCGTCGCTTTTTGTTTTCCGTTTCGGTTTCAGCCTGCCTGTGGGCGAACCTGCCAAAATACAGATAAACATTTTGGTTGCTTTGTCAGTTGATATTAATGATAACAATTACTATAATTAAGACCCCAACTGTTTTGGATTTTGGAAGGAAGAATACATACTCTATTGCAGAAGAAAGGAATGTGAGGAAACTGAACCACCTGCCCTTATCCGTCCGCGTCCCCATTGAAGAGGACAATCCCAGCATCCTGCGCCATGAGCAGGCCTGCATCCGGTGCGGCATGTGCAAGGAAGCATGCACCAACCTGATGGGGGTGCATGGCAGCTACACACTGGAGGACACCGGCAACCGAGCCATTTGTATCTACTGCGGCCAGTGCGCCAACGTCTGCCCGGTGGACAGCATTGTGGAGCGGGATGAATGCCCCCAGGTCCGCCAAGCAGCCGCCGACCCCGACCGGGTGCTGGTGATCAGCACCTCGCCCTCGGTGCGCGCTGCGCTGGGCGAGGAATTCGGCATGGAGCCCGGCGCCTTTGTGGAAGGTAAGATGGTGGCGCTGCTGCGTGCTCTGGGCGCCGACTACGTGCTGGACACCAACTTTGCCGCCGACCTGACCATTGTAGAGGAAGCCAGCGAGCTGATCCGCCGCATCACCGAAAAGGACCGGCCCCTGCCCCAGTTCACCAGCTGCTGCCCCGGCTGGGTCCACTTTGCCGAGATGTACGCCCCCGAGCTGCTGCCCCACCTGTCCACCGTAAAAAGCCCCATCGGCATGCAGGGACCCACGGTGAAAACCTATTTTGCCAAAAAGATGGGGCTGGACCCGGAAAAGATCGTGCATGTGGCCCTCACCCCCTGCACTGCCAAGAAGTTTGAAATTCGCCGCCAGGAGCTGCACGGCGCTGCGGACCATCTGGGCATTCCCGGCCTGCGGGACACCGACCAGGTGATCACCACCCGGGAGCTGGCCCGCTGGGCCAAGGCCGAAGGCGTGGATTGGAACGCACTGGCGGATTCCGCCTACGACTCCCTGATGGGTCAAGCTTCGGGCGCGGGTGTGATTTTCGGCAACACCGGCGGCGTAATGGAAGCCGCCCTGCGCACCGCCTATGCCTACCTGACCGGCGAAAGCGCTCCCCAGAGCCTGCTGAATCTGACCCCGGTTCGCGGTTACGAGGGCGTGCGGGAGGCGCAGGTGGAAATCGGCGATCAGACGCTCCAGGTCGCGGTGGTTTTCGGCACCGCCAACGCACGCGCCTTTTTGCAGCGCATGAAGGAAAGCGGCAAACAGTACCATTTTGTGGAGGTCATGGCCTGCCCCGGCGGCTGCATCGGCGGCGGCGGTCAGCCTAAAAATATCATGCGGGACGCGGACGAGACCCGCAAGCAGCGCATTGCCGCCCTTTACCGGCGGGACGGCTCCATGAAGCTGCGCACCAGCCATGAGAACCCGGAGATCAAACAGGTCTACGAGGAGTTCTACGGCCAGCCTCTCAGCGAGATGGCCGAGCAGATGCTGCACACCAGCTACCGGGATTGCAGCATCCTGTTGAAGGGCCAGCCTGTTTGTGGCGAATAAGGTTTTAAGCACAGCAAGGCCCCCGGCCTGCCGCAACATGCGGCGGCCGGGGGCCTGTTTCATTTGATTCGGGCGCGATCAGCCGCGCCGGGGCCGGCTGGGCCGGGAGGGGGCGGTGCTGCGCTTTTTCTGGTGCTCGCGGCGCTGCTCAGCAGCCTCCTGGGCACGCTGGGTCTGAGAGCGGGCCTTGCCCTTCTGGGCAGCGGCGCGCAGTGCGGCCACCTCGCTCTTGGTCAGCTCCCGGTACTGGCCGGGCTGGAGCATACCCAGCTTTACCGCGCCCATGGCGCTGCGGCGCAGGCGGATAACCTCCAGACCTACCGCCTCGCACATGCGGCGAATCTGCCGGTTCTTGCCCTCCTTGATGGTCATTTCCATCACGGTGCGGCCCGGCTCATCCACCACCACGTTGATCACCGCGGGCTGGGTGACGCTGCCGTCGTCCAGGGTGACACCCTTGCTCAGAGCGATGATCTGGCTTTCCTCCGCGCGGGGACGCACGGTCACCCGGTAGAGCTTGCTCACGCCGTGGGAGGGGTGCATCATCAGGTTGGCAAAGCCGCCGTCGTTGGTGAGCAGCAGCAGGCCCTCGCTGTCCTTATCCAGACGGCCCACCGGGAATACCCGCACCGGGTAGTCGGCCAGCAGGTCCATCACGGTCTTGCGGCCGCGCTCGTCGCTGGTGGTGGTCACAAAACCCCGGGGCTTGTGCAGCATCAGGTAGTGATATTCCTGCTTTTTCTCCAGGCGCACACGCTGGCCGTCGATGCTCAGGGTGTCCCGGTTCACGTCCATCTTATCGCCCAGGTTCACCGGGTGACCGTTCACCTTCACCCGGCCCTCCAGAATGATCTGCTCCGCTGCGCGGCGGGAGCACATGCCCTGCTCGGCCATTACCTTTTGTACTCGTTCCAATGCCATAATCCGTTCCTCATATTCTCTGTTGGTTGATTGCAGAAAAAGCGGGCGGCAGGTGAAACATGCCGCCCGGCTTGGTTTACTGTTTCTGTGCCGGGTCGGCCGCTGCGGCCTCGCCCTTGTTCAGCAGGCCGGTGAGCTTGTCCACCAGCTCGGGCACCATGTTCAGCGCCCGGTCCACGGTGCTGTTGTGGTCCGCCAGCTGGATGGTGCGCACGTTGCCGTCCTTAATGACCAGGAAGGCCACCGGGGTGACCGACACACCCGCGCCGCTTCCGCCGCCGAACAGCTCCTTGGTGGTCTTGGCGCCGAAGTCGGAACCGCCGGACGCAAAGCCAAAGGTGACCTTGGACACCGGCAGAATGGTGGTACCCTCCAGTGTGATGGGTTCGCCGATGATGGTGTTGGAGCCAACCATCTCGCGGATCTTGTCCAGGGTGACGCTCATCATACCCTCAAGCGGACGTTCAGCCATAGTCGTTTTCCTCCTGTGATGCAACCGGCCTTTGCAAAGCCGGGGTGTTTCGTTTGTTCCGATATGGGCCGGGCGGCAGTCAAATCAGCTTTTCCCTGCGCAGGCGAAGCAGCGCCCAGACTCCTGTTATTACCATTATAATCAGATGCGACGTGATTTTACAAGAGAAATGTTCCTGCCCCTGGTGCTCGCCGGTGTAATCCGGCTCGATGACCATCTGCTCCATGCGCAGGTCCAGAAAATTTTGCAGCATGCCAAAGCTGGCGCCCAGGCCCGCATGCACCGCGCCCACCGCCAGTGCAGTGGATGCGGCGGTCTCCCGGTGTACGGGCAGATAGATCCGGATGTGATGGATCTTGAACCCTTCCAGCAGGCGGCGCAGGATCTGCCCGCCGGTGCGCACCCAGCTGAGCACCCAATCCACGGTTTCCTGCAGCGTTTTTTCCGGTTGCGGTTGCGCCTTGCCCGCCTTTTTCTGCGGCGGCCGGGCAGTGGCTTTGCCGACCGGCCGGGCGGCAGGCTGAGGCGCTGCCTTTTTCGATTCGGGCCCTTCTGCTTGCGCCTTTTGTGCAGGCGGCGCGGCCGGTTCCACCGTTTTTTTCTCCGTCGCCTTCATTACCGTTTGCGCGGGCTGCGACTGTGCCGCCGCAGTTTTTTTCTTTTTGCGCTTTCGGGGCTTCTTTTGTTTTTTGGGCTTTGCCGGTTTTTCCGGGCGGGGATACAGCTTCACTCGCACCGCCAGCACCCGAAGTGCGGCGGTGAATTTTCCCTGCTCATAGCAGAGCTCGGCAGTCACCGGAACCAGAAGCGCAGCGATGAGCAGCGCCAAAATCACCAGCAAAAGCCACCCGATCCCCTTCAGGATCAGCCATGCAACGGCCATCGGCTCGCCTCCTTACCCATTGTTGCGTATTGATGCGTCAGGCCTGGGCCTCGCCCGTTCCGCCCGCCATCTCCAGCTGGACGCCGTCGCCCTCGTGCAGCGGGGGCAGCTGTTCCAGAGTGGCCAGACCAAAGGTGCGCAGAAACACCTCGGTGGTGCACAGGCTGATGGGCCGGCCGGGCAGATCCAGCCGTCCGGCCTCCTCCACCAGGCCCTTTTCCATCAGCTTTGCGATGGTGGACGAGGAGTCCACGCCGCGCACCTGCTCCACAAATCCGCGGGACACCGGCTGGTTGTAGGCAATGATCGCCAGCACCTCCAGCGCTGCCTGGGAAAGGGGCGTGTTGCGCCGGTTGTCCAGCACCCGCTTGACCGGCTCCTGCACGGCGGTTTTGGTGGCCATCTGCCACTTGTCGCCCAGGGGCAGGATGCACAGACCCCGGTCCGCCTTTTCGTATTCCTTCTGCAGCTGTTCCAGAATGGCCACCGTCTGATCCTTCGGGATCTCCAGCGCCTCGGCGATCTTGTCCGCTCCGATGGCATCGCCATGGGCGAACAAAATGGCCTCCACAGCCGCCTTGTATTCCTTTTCCTTTTGTGTCATGCCTTTTGTCAACTCTCCTGTTTCTTCATCCGGCCCCGGCGCACGGTGAGGGTCTCCTGATCGTCGATCTCAATACGACCAGCGCGGATCAGCTCCAGCACTGCCAGAAAGGTTGCCACCATCTGGCTGCGGCTTCCGCCCCGATTGAACAACGCCCGCAGGCTCGCCACCCGGCCGGTGACGATGCTGCGCAGCACGTGCACCACCCGGCTTGCCACCGATACAAAGGGCGCAGTGACCAGCGGTTCAAAGCTCTGCTGGTTAGGCGCGGCCTTGCGGCGCTTGCCCCGGCCTAAAAGCAGCTCCATGGCCTGGGCCAGCAAGGCGGCTTCATGGGTCAGGCGGTAGGTGTTGTCCTGCTCCAATTCCATGGGCGGGCGCACAAAGCTGCAATGGCTGGCGGCCTGTTCGCCCAGCTGGCGGGCCACCTCCTTGCAGGCGCTGTATTCGATCAGCTGGCCGGTGAGCTCTTCCTTCATCCGTTCCGCTTCCTCGCTGCGGGGCAGAAGCAAGAAGCTCTTCATCTGCACCAGACGGGCGGCCATCTCGATGAACTCGCTGGCCACCTCCATCCGGTTTTCCTGCAAGCCGTTGATCAGGCTGGTGTACTGGTCGATCAGCTCCAGAATGGGGATGTCGTAAATGTTCATCTTGTTTTTGCTCACAAGATAGAGCAGCACGTCCAGCGGGCCGTCAAATTCTTCCAGGTGGAAGGTCAAAGTCTCCATACCTGTCCCTCCTTACACCGCGATGCCCGCAGCCATATAGACCGCCCGGTCGATGAAGGCGGTGGCGTGGTTCAGGATGCTCCACATACCGTTGTTCAGCCAGTAGAGGGGCGCATCGAACACGCCAAACATCAGCAGAAGGAACATGCCGATGAAGATCTGACGCTCGTACTGCATCACCTGGAAATACAGCCGCCGGGGCAGGACCAGCAGCAGGATTCGGCTGCCGTCGAAGGGCGGCACCGGCAGCAGGTTGAACACCGCCAGCGACACGTTGATGGCTACCATATAATAAAGGAAGTAGAGTACCAGCTCCGCCGCCATACCTGCCGGCAGGAAATAGTATGCCAGCTTATACAGCATCATAGACAGATACGCCAGCAGCAGGTTGGAAATCGGCCCCGCCGCTGCGCTGAGGGCCATGCCCGTTTTGGGATTTTTATACCGCTGGGGGTACACCGGCACCGGTTTGGCCCAGCCGATGCCCACCACGATCATGCACACTGCGCCCAGCAGGTCGAAGTGCGCCATGGGATTGAGCGAAAGCCGCCCCATATTTTTTGCGGTGGGATCGCCAAGCTTGGCGCTGGCCCAGGCGTGGGCGGACTCGTGCACCGGAATGGCCAGCAGCATTGCAAGCCCGCGCATCACCCAGACAAGCAGCTGGGCAGGACTGATCAGACCCATAAAATTCTCCCTTTTCCTTGGTTTGACGCCTTATATAAAATAAGGTAAAATAGACATTCTGAAAACACTGCATGATGCCCGGCGCAAACACAGGGCATATCTGGCAGTTTGCTTTTTATTATAGCGTTTTTTGGGGCCGTTCACAAGCAAAATGGGACTTTTTCAGAGTTTTTCAAAGATATTTTTAAAAAACCCTTGATTTTTCCCTTCCGGCTTGCTATTATATTCTAGCGACTTAAATTAAATCGAGGAGGTGCAGCAAATGGCAAAGTGCAATTGTTGTGGCAAGGGCGTTTCCTTCGGCATCCAGGTTTCCCACTCTCATCGTCGGTCTAACCGCACCTGGAAGGCGAACGTGAAGCGTGTTAAGGCTATTGTAGACGGTTCTCCCAAGTACATCTACGCCTGCACCCGCTGCCTGCGCTCGGGCAAGGTTACCCGCGCTGTTTGATTTTTCAACGCAAAAACTGCCGGTCATCTTCGGATGACCGGCTTTTTTGCGTTCTGCTCTCCTGCCCGCTTGACCGGTCCGCCCTGCCATTCTATAATGAAGGTAATGCAATTCGCGGTGAAGCTTCACCGCTTCGGGAGGGATTTTGCGTGGAGATCCAGTATTACAAGGAACCCAGCCGCTTTTTAAAGCGTGAGATGGAGTTCAAGGTGTTCGGCCATTCCGGCCTGCCCTGCCTGGCATTCGCCTGCGAGGGAGGCCGCTTTTACGATTGGGAGGACCACGGCATGGTGGCCGCGCTGGCCCCGCTGATCGACGCGGGCAAAATTCAGCTGTTCTGCGCCGACAGTGTGGATGCCGAGAGCTGGCTGGGCAGCGGCGAGGGCCGGGCCCGCAGCGAGATGCAGGAGCGCTGGTTCAACTATCTGACGGGCGAGCTGATTCCCCGGGTATTGACTTTGAACGGCGGCACCCAAGAACGAGTGGCTCTGCTGGGCTGCAGCCTGGGCGCGGGCCACGCGCTGAACCTGTATCTGCGCCGGCCGGAGCTTGTGTGCGGCGCGATCTGCCTGTCCGGCAGCTATTCCGCCGCCCCCTGGTTTGGTCCCTATCACGACGATCTGACCCTGCGCAACAGCCCGCTGGAGTATCTGCCCCTGCTGCACACCGAAGGTCTGCCCTCCACCCGGCTGGCGCCCCTGTTCCTGTGCTGCGGCCGCGGCCCCTATGAGGAGGATTTTCTGGCCGACACCCGGGCCATGGCGCAGGCTCTGACCGACCGGCGCATGCCCGCCTTTGTGGACTACTGGGGCGAGGATGTGAGCCACGACTGGCCCTGGTGGGCAAAGCAGGCCGCTTACTTTTTGCCCCAGCTGCTGCAGCAGCTGACCAGTAAGACAAAACCCACCGCATAAACCCATTCCGCCGAGCTTCCACGGCCCGGCGGAATTTTTTTTGCGTTTTTTGTAACGGATGGCAGTGCCCGCCGTCTAATAGAGCGAAACGGCTGTTTTACATCATGGTCCGGGATACTGCCCCGGACAGACGGAAAGGAGGGGTGCGCTTGCAGGACCTGGAAGAATTGTATCAGCTTTACAGCCCGGACATCTACCGCTATCTCTGCGGGCTCACCCACGACCCTGTCTGGGCGGAGGACCTGCTCAGCGAGACCTTTTTGAAGGCGGTGCGCGCCTTCGGCCGCTTCGAGGGCCGCAGCAGCGTGAAGACCTGGCTGTTCGCCATCGCCCGCAACGTATGGGTGGACGCACTGCGCCGCAAACGGCCCACGCTTTCCTACGACGATATGCTGGCCGGGTATCTGGAGCAGGATATGCCGGACCCCCGGGGCCTGGAGGAAGAATGCGACACACGGGAGCTGGCCCACCGGGCCCGGCTGCTGCTGGAGGACTGCAAGCCCAACGCCCGCACCGTTCTTCTGATGCGGGCCCAGGGTTACTCCTTCGCCGAGATCGCCCAGGCATGCGGCATCACTGAGAATTCCGCTCGTATGCTGAACTTTCGCACCCGCAACTGGCTGCGGGAACAACTGAACCTAGAGGAGGGATCGATGCAATGAGCAAAGGCATCGTGTCAGACATTTCCTGCGATGTGTGCAGGGACCTGATCCCGCTGGTGGCTGACGGCGTCGCCAGTGAGGACAGCGAAACCCTGGTGCGCGGGCATGTGGCCCACTGCCCTGCCTGCCAAGCCTATCTGGATTCCGGCGGCATGCAGCTGCCCCCGCCGGAACCAGATGCCGCCCGAGTGCTGGGGCGCATCCAGCGCAAACTGCTGGTCCAAAGTGCCGTGATGGCCGTGGCCGGGTTTGCGGTGTGCCTGGCCCTGGCAAACGGGCCGTTCCTGACCTGGGGCCTGCCCGCACTGGGCGCGCTGGGCTATGTATTTCTGCGCCGCAGCGTCTGGTTTGCGGCCGTCATCAGCGCCATTCCCATGGCCCTGGTACTCCTGTTCATCACCCCGGACCGCACTTCTCTGATGCAGGCCGGGCTGTATCTGGCAGCATTGCTGGTGGGCGCGCTCATCGCAAAGCTGCTGCACTTCGCCTTCGGCGGGCTTCGCCGGGGCAAATCCGACCCAAAGGAGGAATCTTTGGATGAATAAAATCAAATGGCCTGACCTGCCCCAAATCCGGCGCACTCCCCTCACCCGAATTGCCGCCGCTCTGGTCGCGCTGGTACTCATCGTCGGCCTGGTACTGATCGTAGGCCAACAGGTGGGCAACCCGTTCTCCGCCCGGTGGACGGTACACGCCATCAACGACGCATTGCAGGCCACATACCCCGGCGAGGGTTATGTGGTGGGCAACGCCCGTTACACCTACGCGGACGGCAAGCATCGCTACGTCTGCCCGGTGTACCAGACTGGTGAAGATGATGTGGGCTTTTCCGCCTACCTGAGCAGCGGTCAGGTCTACACCAACCGCTCCCTGACAGTGGACAGCGGTCTGAACACTTTCAACCGGCTGCGCAATGAACTGGCCAGACAGCTGGATACCAACCAGCTATGCCGGGATCTGAAGGGCCGCTCCCCTTATGAGACCACCCTCACCTTCTACCCGGAGAACAACGACCAGGTGTTCGAGTCACAGAATCCTCTGTTCCGGGTGGGGATGGAGTTTTCCGCCGATGATTTGCCCCTGCCTACTGTGCTGTATACAGGCTTTCACAGCGCAGACCGGGAGCCGCCTGAGGTCAATCTGGAGGAAGCTGCCGCCTATCTGGTTGCGCTGAAACAGGCTGCCGCCAACCAGGGGCTGGCATACGATTACTACTCCGCCACCATCTATGGCCGGAATACCACCTGGCTGCTGCTGGATGTACCCGCCGAAGCCATTCCGGACCAGCTGCCAGAAGAAAATGCCGCTGGGGAAGAAACCGACAGCGAAACCGCAGCAGAGAGCACCACCCCGGAACCGGGCAGCTTCGACGCGCTGGTGGCACTGCTGCAGAAACGCATCACGCAGAATGGGCAGACCTCACCCGCTGTGGCGGATGCTTCCCCCGCAACCGGCGCCCGCAGCCTGAGCGAGCAGCGGTTTGCTCTGCTGTACAGCGAGGACAGCCGCTTTCAGCCGCTGTGATCATAACAAATTGCATCTGCCCTATTTCAAAACGCCCTGTGTGCCGCACTCTGGCACCCAGGGCGTTTCTTTTCCCAATGCAGTTCTTTTTTGTTCCCGCTTTCTCTCACTTCTCAATCGCCTTTCATTCATGCTATAATAGAACAAATATTTTATAAAAAACCAATGGAGGGAGCTTACTTATGGCGATTCGGATTGGTATTTTTGGTTACGGCAATCTGGGCCGGGGCACCGAGTGCGCGGTGCGCCAGAACCCGGACCTGGAGCTGGCGGCGATCTTCACCCGGCGGGACCCGGCCAGCATTTCTCCCCTGACTGAGGGCGTACCGGTGGTGGCAGCAAGCGACGCGGCCGACTGGGCCGGTAAGATCGACGTGATGATTCTGTGCGGCGGCAGCGCCACCGACCTGCCGGTACAGACCCCTGAGCTGGCCCGCTGGTTCAATCTGGTGGACAGCTTTGACACCCATGCCAAAATTCCCGAGCACTTTGCCGCGGTGGACGCCGCCGCAAAAGCTGCGGGCACCACTGCCCTGATCAGCGGCGGCTGGGACCCGGGCCTGTTCTCGCTGAACCGGGTATACGCCGAGACCATCCTGCCCCAGGGTGGCACCTATACCTTCTGGGGCAAGGGCGTGAGCCAGGGCCACTCTGACGCCATCCGCCGCATTGAGGGCGTGGAGGATGCCCGCCAGTACACCGTACCGGTGCCCGAGGCGCTGGAGCAGGTACGCGCCGGCCAGCGGCCCACCCTGACCACCCGGCAAAAGCACACCCGAGAATGCTATGTGGCTGCGAAGCCCGGGGCAGATCTTGCTCGCATTGAGCAGGAGATCAAGACCATGCCCAACTATTTTGCGGACTACGACACCACCGTCACCTTTGTGAGCCTGGAGCAGCTGCACGCTGAGCACAGCGGTCTGCCCCATGGCGGCAGCGTACTGCGCAGCGGCCTGACCGGCTGGAATGAGGAACACACCGCCACGGTGGAATACAGCCTGAAGCTGGACTCCAATCCGGAATTCACCGCCAGCGTGCTTGCCGCCTGCGCCCGTGCGGTACACCGGATGCACGCTGCCGGGCAGACCGGCTGCAAGACCATTCTGGACGTTGCCCCTGCCCTGCTCAGCCCTCTGAGCGGCGAGGAACTGCGCCGTCAGCTGCTGTAAGCCGGAGCGCAACATTCATCCCCAAGGAGATTTTATGAAGATCACTCACATCTGCCACAGCTGCTTTCTGGTGGAGCTGGACCACACTCTGCTGCTGTTTGACTACTTCCAGGGCCCGCTGCCCCCGCTGGATGCAGAAAAGACCTTGTTCGTCTTTTCCTCCCACCGGCACCACGACCACTACTCCCCCGCTGTGTGGGAGCTGAGCGAGAGCCATCCCAACGTATTTTATGTGCTGGACGAGAACATTCCCGCCCGGCGCTCGGCCAATGTGCTGCCCGCCGCGCCCCGCAGCCGGTACGACTGGCAGGGCCTTCACATTGAGACCCTGCGCTCCACCGATGAGGGCTGCGCCTTTCTGGTGCAGACCGAGGGGTTGTGGTTCTACCATGCGGGCGATCTGAACTGGTGGCACTGGGAGGGCGAACCGGACCAGCAGAACGCCTGGCACGACAAGGCCTTCCACGAGGAGCTGGACCGCATCCGGGGCCGCTTTTTCGACGCGGCTTTTGTTCCGCTGGACCCCCGGCAGGAGGAAAACGCCTGGTGGGGTTTCGTGGACTTTTTAAAGGCCTGCCGCTGCGACAATGTGTTCCCCATGCATTGCTTCGACAACCGGGCCGGGATGCTGGCCTACCTGAAGCGGCCGGAGCTTGCCCCTTATCTTTCCCGTATTCATGCGGAAGAGGTCTGGCAGGGCTGAGGCCCCGTTTTTATCAATCCATTCCAGAAAGGAATTTTTGCAATGAAATTTAAAATGATCCATGAAAACTACAACGTCTATGACCTGGGCCGCTCGATGGAGTTCTACGAAAAGGCTCTGGGCCTGAAGGAAGTGCGGCGGATCACCGCTCCGGACGGTTCCTTCATCATCGTCTACCTGGCCAACGAGGAGAGCAACTTCCAGCTGGAGCTGACCTGGATGCGGGACATGGACCGCCCCTACAACCTGGGTGACTGCGAGTTCCATCTGGCCTTCCGCACCGATGATTTCGAGGCCGCTCACGCCCTGCACAAGGAGATGGGCTGCATCTGCTTTGAGAACGAAGCCATGGGCATCTATTTCATCCAGGACCCGGACGGCTACTGGCTGGAGATTCTGCCTGCCAAGCACTGATTTTAATGCGCACAAAAGCGCCCGCGCAAGCTGCCAGACCGGCGGCCGCACGGGCGCTTTTTCTCTTTCTTTTTATTCCATGGTTCCGTCGATGCGGCGCATCATGCCCCGATAGAGCACCACCGCAGCCAGCGCGGCCAGAGTCTCGGCCACCGGGAAAGAAGCCCACACGCCATTCAGCTCCCAGAAGCGGGAAAGCACCAGTGCCAGCGGAGGAATGACCACCAGCTGCCGGATGAGCGACACCGCCAGCGACTGCATTCCCTTGCCCAAAGCCTCAAAACATCCGGCCAGCACGGTGCCGAAGGTGGAGACCAGGAAGCCCAGACTGGTGATGCGCAGCATGGGCACACCGATGGCCACCATGGCGCTGTCCGCGTCGAAGAGGGCCATGATCTGTTCCGGCAGCAGCCAGGCGATCAGGGTACCCAGCGCCATGATCGCGGCGGTGAGGGTCAGGCTCCAGCGGATGGTGGAATGCATCCGGTGCTTCTGACGCGCGCCGTAGTTGTAGCTCACGATGGGGCGCATCCCCTGGATCAGACCGTTGGCAGGCATGTACACAAAGGTCTGCAGCTTGAAGTACAGGCCGAACACTGCCACCGCCAGCGCGTGCAGCTCCACCAGCAAAGCGTTCAGTATGCCCACCAGCAGGCTGGGCATAGCGGTCATCAGGCAGGAGGGCACGCCCACGCCATAAATCTTGCGGGCAATGTTCCAGTCCACCTTCATGTCCTTACGGGTGATATGCATGCCGGTTTTTGCCCGGAAGAAATAGATCATTGCCATGGTACAGGCGGTCATCTGCCCGGCCACGGTGGCCACCGCAGCACCCGCCACGCCCATGCGGGGCGCACCCAGCAGACCGAAAATCAGAATGGGGTCCAGCACGATGTTCACAATAGCGCCCACGCCCTGCAGAATCATGGGCACGAACATGTTGCCCACCGACTGCAGCAGTTTCTCAATGTAGATGTGGAACAGGCTGCCGAAAGCAAGGCAGATGACGATGCGGGTGTACACCAGGCTCATGGCCAGCACCTGCTCATCGGTGGTAAACAGCCGCAGGAAGGGCTCACTGCCAAACAGGCCGATCAGCAAAAACGCCAGCGCGTGAATGCCGGTGAACACCATACCCATAGAGGCGGCTTTGTCCACGCTGCGCTGATCCCCCTGGCCCAGGCTACGGGCCACAAAGGCATTGGAGCCCACGCCGTAGCCCACCGCTACCGCCAGCACCAGATTCTGCAGCGGATAGGCCAGCGAAACGGCGGTGAGGGCATCGCTGCTCAGGCGGGCGACGAAGATGCTGTCCACCACGTTGTACAGCGACTGGCTCAGCATGGATAAAATGGGCGGCAGCGACATGCTCACCAGCAACGGCAGTACCGGCCGGCTGCCCATGGGGTTCTGGTTGATTCGTTCGGTCATTCCGGTTCCTCCTTGGCACAAAAAAACAGGGCTACAATCCCCTGTTTGTGAATCAGAAACAGGAAAATTTATAGCCCTGCGGTTTTTCGCATATTAAATTGCCGGTCACAAATCCCCGGCGTTTCGGCGGGTATTATAATAGCACCCCGCCCGGCTGCTTGTCAAGTGGAAATTTTCGGAATTTTTTCGCCCGTATCAGCGCAGCAGACGGATGTAGCCCAGCAGGGGAACCGGCTGCTCCTTGTCCTGTACGGCGTAGACCAGGCCCAGAATCCAGAGCATCAGACCCAGCAGGCTTACCAGATTCAACGCCAGCATCACGATCCAGCCCACCAGCGGAATCCAGCCCAAAACCCAGCTTGCCACCGAGGAGACTACCCGCAGCACCAGGAAAAACAGGTTCAGCACCAGTGCCTGATTCAGATGGAACCGGGAATTATACCGGTCGCCCACAAAGTAGGCCAGAAACCAGCCCACCAGCGTGATGTATGCCACAATATTCGTTGCTTTTCGATCCATAAATCCACCTCATGTTGAAAACCGGCCGGTTTCGGGCTGGTTCGACAAATCATTTCTTCTGATTATACCAGTCCGTCAGTCACTTTGCAACACCGCCCGCCGCACACCCTCACACCGCTCCGCATAGGATGGGCCAAAAGTGAGGTGTTGCGGGATGAAAAAACTTTCAAATACCATGGCAAACAACGCGGATTTCTTTATGGGCGCTCTGGGGCCGAAGGGGTTCCAAGGGTACTTTGACTGGCTGGACACCCAGGAACAGGTACCTCTGTATCTGATCAAAGCGGGCCCCGGCTGCGGCAAAAGCACCCTGATGAACCGTCTGGCCCAGGCCAGCCCCCTGCCGGTGGAGCGTATTCACTGCTCCTCCGACCCGGACAGTCTGGACGGGGTGATCTTCTCCAAGCCCCGGGCGGCCATCATTGACGCCACCGCCCCCCATGTGGTGGAGCCTGCTTATCCCGGCGCGGTGCAGCAGGTGGTGGACCTGCACCATGTGCTGGACACGGATTACCTGACCACCCACCGGGGCGAGATCGTGGCCCTGTTCCGCCGGTGCTCCGCATTGCAGGAGCAGGCAGGCCGATCCATCCGGGCAGCCGCCGCCCTTTTGGAGGACAGCCGCCGTCTGGTTGCACCGCTGGTGAACGAGGAAAAGCTTCTGGGCTGGGCCCGGCGGTTGGGTTCCCGCAGGTTGCCCCGCACCGGGCATCCCGGCAGCGAGAGCATCCGTCTGCTGAGCGCCGTAACCCCCAAGGGTCGGATGGTCTTTTTGAACACGGTGGAGACCCTGGCCGGCGAATGCATCGTACTGCACGACGAGCAGGGTGCGGCGGCCCCGCTGGCGCTGGCCCTACTGCGCCAGATCGCGCTGGAACGGGGCTATGCCATCATCACCTGCCCCTGCCCGCTGCGGGAGGACGTGATCGACCATCTGTTTATCCCGGAGCTGCGCCTTGCCTTTTTGACCGGAAATTCCTGGCATCCCATGGATCTGACAAACCGGCAGAACATACACTGCACCCGTTTTCTGGAAAAGGGCGGGTTGCGCAGCCTGCGTGCCCGGCTGCGGTTTGACCGAAAAGCGGCATCCGAGCTGCTGGAGCTGGCCAGCGAGGCCCAGCGGCAGGCCAAGGCCAGCCACGACGAGCTGGAGGGCTACTACCGCACAGCGGCGGATTTCTCCCAGCTGGACGAAATCGCCGCACAGCTGACCAAAACCCTGTTTGCGTGACCGAGCGCCCCTTTTGTGATACAATGGTTTCAATGTGTATCGCAGGAGGGGCTTTTTCCATGGAACAAATCCATCTATCGGTGCGGCAGCTGGTGGAGTTTCTATTGCAGACCGGCAGCATCGACAGCCGGTTCACCGGCTTTGACCGTGCCAATGAGGGCGCGCGCATCCACCGGCGGCTGCAAAAGCAGGCCGGGCCCGGCTACGAGGCCGAGGTCTACCTGAAGCAGGAATACACTGTGGAAGAGGTGGACTATCTGGTGGATGGCCGGGCGGATGGCATCTTCACCGACGAAGACGGACTGACCGTGGTGGATGAGATCAAGACTGTGACCACTCCCACCGACCAGATCTACGAGGACATGAACCCGGTGCACTGGGCCCAGGGGCAGGTATACGCGGCCATCTACGCCCGGCAGCACAGGCTGGATGCCATCGCGGTGCGGCTGACCTATTTTCAGGTAGACGACGAGGTGGTGGTGGATTTCCGCCGGGAATTCACCGCCCGCCAGCTGGAGGACTTTGTGCTGGATCTGCTGGCCCGGTATGCCCCCTGGGCCAAGCGGGCCGCCGCCTGGCAGGTGACCCGAGGCGAGGCGCTGCAAACGCTGCGGTTCCCCTTTGAGGAATACCGGGCAGGCCAGTACGCTCTGGCAGGGGCGGTGTACCGGACCCTGCGGGACAAAGGCCGTCTGCTCTGCCAGGCGCCCACCGGCATCGGCAAAACCATGAGCACCCTGTTTCCCGCTCTCAAGGCCATGGGCGAGGGCTGCGGCGAGCGGGTATTTTATCTCACCGCCCGCACCACCACCCGGCAGGCGGCGGAGGATGCGCTGGCCTTGCTGCGCAAAAGCCAGCCCTGCCTTTCGCTGAAAAGCATTACTCTCACCGCCAAGGACACCATCTGCCTGCTGGAGCAGCGGGAATGCACTCCCGAGGCCTGCCCCTACGCCAACGGCTACTACGACCGCATCCGGGATGCCCTGTGGCAGGCGCTGGACGAAAACGAGTTCACCCGCGCCGCGCTGGAGGACCTGGCCCGGCGGTTCACCGTCTGCCCCTTCGAACTGGGGCTGGACCTCTCGCTCTGGTGCGATGTGATCGTGGGAGATTACAACTACCTGTTCGACCCGGTGGTCAGCCTGAAGCGCTTTTTTGAAAGCGGCGGCGACTATCTGTTCCTGGTGGACGAGGCTCACAATCTGCCGGACCGGGCCCGGGAGATGCACTCGGCCAGCCTTTTAAAAAGCCAGGTGCTGGAGGCCCGCAAGGCACTGGGCAAGGGCAAAAGCAAGCTGAAAACCGCTCTGGGCAAGCTGAATGACGAGTTCGTGGAGCTGCGCCGCCAGTGCGACGAGGCGGAAAACCGCACCTTCTTTGAAAAGGAAGCCCGCACCGGGTTGAACCGGGTGATCAGCCGGGTCACCGGCCCCATGGAGGAATGGCTCACTGAGCACCGGGAAGGCACCGCTCATGACCTGATCCTGGCTCTTTACTTCGAGCTGCGGGGATACCTGCGGGTGGCCGAACGGTACGATGACCACTATGTGACCCAGATAACAGCCTTCGGCACCGACGTGCGCATCAGTCAGCTTTGCCTGGACCCCAGCGCCTTTCTGGACCAGAGCTTTTCCAGCGGGCGGGGCGCAGTGCTGTTCAGCGCCACCCTGTCCCCCATGGACTATTACCGGGACATTCTGGGCTGTGCCGAAGCTCGCTGCGCCGCACTGCCCAGCCCCTTCCCCACCGAAAACCTGGGCCTGTTCTGTGCGGCGGACGTGAGCACCCGCTACAAGGACCGGCAGCAGAGCATCGAACCGGTGGCCCGGTATCTCTACGAAATGTGCCGGGGCCGTACCGGCAATTACATGGCCTTTTTCCCCAGCTACAGCTATCTGACCCAGGTACTGGAGCGCTTCGAGGAACTGTTTCCCGGCGTTCGAACCCTGGTGCAGCAGCCGGGCATGGATGAGCAGGCCCGTAAGGATTTTCTGGACGCCTTCCAGCCGGACGCCACCGAGACTCTTCTGGGCTTCGGTGTGATGGGCGGCGTGTTCGGTGAGGGCGTGGACCTGGCGGGTGAGCGGCTGATCGGCACCGCCATCGTGGGGGTAGGGCTGCCCCAGGTGAATCCCCGGCAGGAAATCCTGCGGGATTACTTTGAAGAGAGCCGGGGCAGCGGCTTTGCCTACGCCTACCAGTACCCGGGCTTCAACAAGGTGCTGCAGGCGGCGGGGCGGGTCATCCGCACCCCGAAGGACAAGGGCGTGGTGCTGCTCATCGACAGCCGCTTTTCCCGGGCGGAATACCGCCATCTCTTCCCCAGCCACTGGGCTCACTGCCGCTGGCTCTACGGCCCGGACCAGCTGGCCGATCAGCTGCAAGGCTTCTGGGGCCCGTGAAAACACACCTCCCCTTTTCCTGCTTTTCAGCGCAGATTTTGCCCTGGAGAGCACGGAAAGGGGCTTTTCTTTTTCCTATCAGCATAGTATAATTAAGCCATTCATCCCGGCACTGCGGCCGGTGCATTCCTCTCCCGGCCGTACCGGAAGGAAAGGAGACTCTACCATGCACCGAACGTTATTGGCAAGCCTGCTTGCCGCAGCAATCCTGCTGAGTGGCTGCAGCCGTCCGATGGACACCGCGCCGCAACCCGTAAGCAGTGAAATCGGTTCGCCGCAAAGCGAATCAGAACAGGAGGTTATGAAGATGGAATCCACCGAAAACGTAATTTATCTGGCCGGGGGCTGCTTCTGGGGCATCGAACAGCTGATGCAGTCCATTCCCGGCGTGATTGATGCCCAGAGCGGCTACGCCAACGGCTCCGGCGAAGCCGAAGCTAACTACCCCATCGTATCCACCGGCAAAACCGGATTCCGGGAAACGGTTCGGGTGGAATATGACCCGGAGCAGGTGAGCCTGGACGCACTGCTGCTGGCCTATTTCTATGTGATCGACCCTACCGTGGAAAACCGGCAGGGCAACGATGTGGGCACTCAGTACCAGACCGGTGTTTACTACACAAACGACAAGGCGAAGGAAACGGTGGAGCGCATCGCGGAGATTGAGCGCAGCCGCAGCCGTTCGTTCAAGGTGGAGATCGGACCGCTGGTGAACTTCTACCCCGCCGAGGAATATCATCAGGACTACCTGGCAAAGAACCCCAACGGCTACTGTCACATCCCCCTTGCGGAAATGAAGCTGTTTTCCAGCCTGCGCATCGACCCGGGCGATTACCAGAAGCCCGCGGCGGAAGCCATTCGGGACAAGCTGACCAGCGAGCAGTACCGAGTCACCCAGCAGAATGGAACCGAGCGCCCCTTTGTCAACGAGTTCTGGGACCAGTTTGAAAAGGGCATTTATGTGGACGTGGTCACCGGGGAGCCGCTGTTCTCCTCCACCGACAAATTCGAGAGCGGCTGCGGTTGGCCCGCCTTCTCCAAGCCCATTGAGGCGCCCGCCGTGGTGGAGTTGCCGGACGACAGCCACGGCATGCACCGCACCGAGGTGCGCAGCCGCTCCGGTGATTCCCACCTGGGCCACGTGTTCACCGGAGACCCCGAGTCGCCCAACGGGGTGCGTTACTGCATCAACAGTGCGTCGCTGCGCTTTGTACCCTACGCAAAGATGGAAGCGGAAGGCTACGGCTATCTGCTGGACCTGTTCGAGGAATAAGCCGTTTTTCACAAAAAATGCCTCGGCTCTTGATAAAGAGCCGAGGCATTTTATCTGCTTGGAAGCAATCAGTTGTCCTCGGAATGACGCTCGCCGATCTGGAACTCATCGGAATGCTGGAACATGTACAGCACCGTCATGGGGTCCTGGCCGGTCAGCTTCTTGTAGTCGTCGGTGAAGGTATCCATCTTGCCTTCCCGGATGGCCTGAGCAAAGGTTACCATGCCGTCCGAAGAGAAGGGAGCCTCGCTGTCTTTCTTGAACACGCCGTCGGTGGTGCGGGGTACACCCATGGCGTCGAAAATCTGGTAGTTCTCTTCGTCGGTGATCTCCTGATAGCGCACACTGTTGCCGGTGGCCTGGTTGCCGTATTCGATGAACTGGGAAATGGTCATCAGCTCGGGACCGTTGATGTCCAGAGTGGCGTGGCTGTATTCCGCACCGCGATGCAGCGCATAGGCAACCGCCTTGGCGCAGTCCTTGCGGGAGATGTAAGCCATCTTGCCGTCGCCCTGGCTGTTCTTGAGCACGCCGTCCAGCTTCACATAGGTGAAGTAGTTGGTGATCATGGCCTCGGCATACTGAGAGTTGCGCAGGAAGATGTAATCCAGACCCACCTGCTTGATGTACTCCTCGGTGTAGATGTGGTCCTTCTTCTCCACGCTGGGGTTGGTCTCGTCGCCCGCGTTCACCAGAGAGGTGTAAACAATCTGCTTCACACCGGCCTGCTTGGCAGCGTCCACCACGTTCTTGTGGGCATTCTGCCGCTTGGCTCCCACGAAGGGCATGGAGATCAGCGCCAGACGCTCGGCACCGGCGAAGGCCTCGGCCAGGCCGTCCGGGCTGTTGAAGTTGGTCACATGGGTCTCAACACCCATAGCGGCGTATTTGTCCAGTGTCTGCTGGCTGTAGCCGCAGAAAATCAGCTGAGAGGGCTCTTCCAGCGTGAGAAGAACCTCCGCCGCATAGCCGCCCAGATTGCCGTCCACACCGGTCAGTAACAGTTTGCCCATAAGAATCTGCCTCCTTGAGAATATAAGTGTTTGCCGCCCGAATGACCCGGGCGTTCGATTTGTTTTTATTTTAACACCACATTCTCACCGGTTACAAAGACAAAAACGCAATGGGTTATTCGCTTTTCAAATAGGCGGCAAGCTCCTCCACAAACAGGTCCAGCGAGGGGTTCTCTCCCGAGCGGTATTTCATTTCCAGCTGGAATCGATGGTGCGAGCCTTCAATGGGAATACGCCGCATCCGCCCGGCATACTCCTGGGGGAAATAATTGTCCGGCACAAAACCGATGAGACCCTCGGTGAGAATGAGAAACAGCTCTCCATCCATATCATTGGCGGTACGCTGGATGTTGGGGTAGTAGCCGTCCTGCCGGGCGTGCTCCAGCATCCCCTCATAAGAGCGGCCGATCACATGGGGCGACAGCATCACCAGCGGATAGTGATACAGCTCGTCGGTCCGGATGGCGTCCCGGCCGAACAGCGGATGCCCCTCGGGCACCAGCGCCTGATACCCACCCTGATACATGGTCAGCGATTCCAGTTGACCGGTATATTCCGGTTCAAAATCGATGCCGATGACCGCATCGCACCGGCGGACCCAAAGCGCCTTGGAAGCCTCCTTGAAGGTGGCCTGCTCCACATCCACGGCCACGTCCGGGTGCCGGGTTTTGAAGCCGGTCACAAAGGGCAGCAGAATCTGCAAATCAATCTTGGAGGTATAGCAAAGGCGCACCGGCAGCGCCGCGTTCCGGTCCAGGGCTGCCAGCCCCTCTTTGATGCGCTGGTACTGCCGCAGCAGTGCCTTGGCATCCTGGTAAAAGCGGGTCCCGGCGGCGGTGGGCTGGATGGGCAGGGTCGTGCGGTCAAAAAGCTTGACCTGCAGCTCCTCTTCCAGACTGTTGATGAACTGGGTCACCGAGGTCTGGGAGATATAATTGTTACGGGCGGTCTTTGTATAGCTGCGGGTCTCGTATAGATCAATGAAATAGGGCAACTTTTCGATCTTCAACGGGCTGTTTCCCCTCCCCTTTCCCTGTTCAGTTCCTGGGCTTGCGGGCCAGCGAGGCCGCCATGCGCCGGTAGGTGTGGCGGATGCCTCGGATGGCCACGCTGTAGGCCATGATGTTCTCCGGCAGGGCCATACCCACATAGCCGGAATCGCCAATGTGGTGGATATCGGTGCCGGTCATCTTGCACTCCAGAGCAATCTGGCGGATGGTGGCGGTGTCCGCTCCCTCCTGCGAGGTGCCGATGGCGGTGATGGTCAGGCAGCCCAGGCTGTGGGCATAGCTGACCAGGCCGCGCACATACTCAGTGGTGATGCCGGGCACGGTGCCGGGCGCGGGCAGCAGGATGATATCTGCCCCTGCCTTGCTGAAGGCATCCACATCCGCTTTGGTGATGATGTTCTCACCGCCCTCACCCACAACGCCGGAGGCATGCATCTTGCCCGCCGCCAGCACAATGCCGTCGCCCACCTGGGCGCGGATGCTTTCCAGCGAATGCACAATGGCTTCATTGCTCACGCCGTTGCCCGGATTTCCGGTGAGTACAATCAGGTCCACCCCCATCTCCATGGCCCGCTGGGCGTTTTCCGCCGTGGCGTAACGGCCGCGGCTCATGGCCCAGATGGTCTCCTCATTCTGGGCGCACACGGCCGGGTCCACCGGCTCCAGATTGATGCCGATCATCCGGCCGGTGAGCTCCTTCACCCGGCGCACCACATCTTCGGGCCGGGTCTCGGGCAGGCCCATGATGCGAGGCTCCCACACATCGAACATATTCAAAAGCAGCAGGTCTGCCCCCATGGAGGCGGCAAACTCCGCGTTGGTCACATCGCTGAGCAGCGGCGGGGTGATCCCAATGGTCTCGGCTGCAAGCACTCGGCCCTCGCTGCCTGCCACTGCCTGCAGCAGCTCCTTTGCGGTCAGAGAGGCAAGCTCTGCCGGAAGCAGGTCCAACACACGTTTTGTCATGATGATACGCTCCATTCCGCCGCCCAGCTTTTGGCGGCTGATGATTTGCCGGGAAATACGCCCGGCTGTTTGCTTTAAGTATGCCCCATGGGCTTACGGCTGTCAACCACGCCCCTTTTCTCATGGCAAACGGCCAGATATTTTTCATTCTCTGCTTACCGCAACTTTACAAACTTGTCTCTTTTTTAAGTCTCTGCCGCATAATTTCCATTTTTCCCCAACACTTTAACAAGATAAACAACTTTTCAACACTTGACGTAACAGTTGTTACGTTATAGAATAGACAAGCAGGGCAAACCACCAGGTTGGCCCGGAGCTTGCTATGCTTATGGAGGCCAATTATGCCCAATGCTCGCAACAGTGAAATCTGCCAGCACACCAAGGATTCCATCGCCAATGCGGCGGTCGATCTTTTGCTGCTGGATACCGACCTTTCGGTGAGTCTTTTGTGCCGCCAGGCCGGAGTTTCCCGCAATGCCTTTTACCGGAATTTTGATTCCATTGAAGAAGTAGTCGGGTATTATCTGCGCTCCCGCTGGATTCGCTACGCATCTTCCCTGCCGGACCGTCGGGACCTGCTGGACTCCCCGGGCCGGTATCTGATCATCTACATCTACGGCCAGCGGCCCCTGCTGCGCAGCCTGCGGCAAAAACAGATGCTGGGCGTATTGGAGGAGATGTTTCTGGAGGTACTGGGACCAGACGAGGGTACTCCGCCCAGCCTGCGCTACCACCGCAACGGCATGGCGTTTCTGATCTACGGCCTGGTGCGCACCATGATCGAGAACGACTTCACCGAGACCCCGGAAGAGGTGTTCCAGCTGATGGACTCGGTTTCCGGCAAATGATTGCTTTTCAAAACGTGCCGCTTTTTTTCGCAAAGCTGCACGTTTTCTTTTGCTCCGTTGTTCGCACAACCGCTCTTTTCGCCCAAACGCTGTATGATGATAATAACCTCCCAAGAGCCATATCGCCCTGGAGGATTCATCCGCATATACTATGGATACCGGCGCTGCATTCTGCCCCGGACATCCTCCACTGAAAGGCGGTATCGTTATGAAACAGCGGCTTTCCCGCGCCCTTCCCTTCGCACTTTTCCCGGCTATTGCCCTTGGCACCGGCTGGCTTTCCAGCACGCTCACCCGGTATGGACTGGAAAATGTCTATCCTACTTTGCTCAAATCCGCTCTCACCCCTCCCGGTTATGTATTCCCCATCGCCTGGACCATCCTGTATGTGCTCATGGGTATCAGCATGGCGCTGGTCTGGAACAAAAGCCCTCAGGACCGGGTGCCCACGCTTCGGCTTTGGGGCTTCCAGCTGATTCTGAATTTCTTCTGGAGCATCCTGTTCTTTGGCTGGAACAATCCGCTGGGGGCGCTGATCTGCCTGGTCGCACTCTTCCTGGTAGTGCTTCTCATGACACTGCGGTTTTACTCCGTAAGCCCCGCTGCCTCCTGGTTACAGGTGCCCTACCTGCTGTGGCTGCTCTTTGCAGGCTACCTGAACGGCGCGGTGTGGTTTTTGAACCGCTGAACATACTGTTCTGACAAAACAAACGCCAAAGGCGCCGGGTTCCAGCTGGAACCGCGGGGCCTTTGGCATTTATTACAATGGCTGTTTGGGAGATATCTTACTTGTTTTTGCTCTTGATGTACTCGTCGATGGCCTTGGCAGCATGCTTAGCGGAGGGATCAGCGTTTTTGCGCAGGCAAAAACGCCCCGGAGCGGGCCTCGCTTTGCCAAAAGCAAAGCGAAGAAAAAAGATTTACGGTTTTCATACAGCCGCCGCTCTTACTTGTTTTTAATGTATTCGTCAATGGCTTTTGCCGCATGTTTGCCAGCGCCCATGGCCAGGATAACGGTGGCAGCACCGGTCACGGCGTCACCACCGG
>NHCFR00700__coassemble_857_pt1 | contig 135880 bp, 120 predicted proteins | sample NHCFR00700__metabat2_high_PE_065 | metagenome-assembled genome bin NHCFR00700
TATGAACTTCTTTTTATTTTCCTAAAGTGTTGCACTTGATAGTATAATTCACCATTTGGACATAGCTGCTTACTCCTTAAGGAATGTTGCAAAATGAAGCTGCCCTGCAAAAATACACAGCAGCGCAAAACCGACCGACCGGTCGGTCGGCTCACCAGATTAGTATACACCCCCTGTTCATACCAGACAAGACGGAACGAAAAAATTATTTTTCGTCTTTTTGCTGTTCGAAGCATTGCATAAACTTGCTTTTGCATGCAGAAAAAGTCGGTCTTTTCTGCCATTTTTGCACAAATTTTATCCGAAGCGGGCGCGCAATTCATACGATTCACCGTTTTGTTTGTAACCCCTTGATTTTTGTGGGAAAATATCAGACAATATCCATGTTGAAGTGTGTGCGCGGCCTGCGGACGGGCCGCACCGATCTGTGATGAGGTGTTGTGTTTATGATGATCTCCACCAAGGGGCGCTATGCTCTGCGCGTTATGATGGATCTGGCGCAAAACCCGCCGGAAGAGTACGTCGCTCTGGGCGGCGTGGCCGAACGGCAGGGCATCTCGATGAAGTACCTGGAAGCCATTGTAGCGCTGTTGAACAAGGCCGGTTTTCTGGAGAGCCGGCGCGGCAAGGCCGGCGGCTACCGCCTGGTCCTTTCCCCCGCGGAGTACACCGTGGGCGAGATTCTGAAAGCCGCCGAGGGCGGGCTTGCACCGGTAAACTGCCGGGAATGCTCCGACGGCGACTGCCCCCGTGCCGACCAGTGTGCCACCCTGCCCCTGTGGCAGCGGCTGGACCAGCTGGTGGAAAACTTTTTGCAGAGCGTGACCCTGCAGGATATGCTGGACGGCACGCTCCCTCCCGTTTGATTCTCTTGGGAGCATCTGCACAGCCGTAAAACGCTGTGCAGAATTTTTTTATTTTTCTTTTTCCTATTGACTTTCTTGGTTTTTTATGTTATTATCCTATTGCAACGATGGGAATTAACTTTCTCACCCTGCTACAGTGTTTCCTGCCGGGTATCCGGCAGTTTGATTCAGGAGGAATACAAATGGGCTATATCTACGCCGATAATGCGGCCACCACAAAGATGAGCCGCCACGCCGCCGAGGTCATGCTTGGCGTGATCGAAAACAACTACGCAAACCCCTCCAGCCTGCACACCCCCGGCCAGCTGGCCGCCGTGCAGCTGGCCGAGAGCCGTCAGGCCATCGCGGAGATTCTGAACTGCGAGCCCCGTGAGATCATCTTCACCGGCGGCGGCAGCGAGGCCGACAACCAGGCCCTGCTCTCCGCCGCGGCCATTGGCCAGCGCAAGGGCAAAAAGCATATCATCTCCACCAAATTTGAGCATCACGCGGTGCTGCACACCCTGCAGAAGCTGGAAAAGCAGGGTTTTGAGGTGACCTATCTGGACGTTCACGAAAACGGCATCGTCCGCCCTGAGGACGTGAAGGCCGCCATCCGGCCGGACACCGTGCTGGTGAGCGTGATGTACGCCAACAACGAGATCGGCACCATCCAGCCCATCCGGGCCATCGGAGCCATCTGCCGCGAGCAGGGTGTACTCTTCCACACCGACGCGGTACAGGCGGTGGGCCATCTGCCCATCGACGTGCAGGCGGACAACATCGACATGCTCAGTCTTTCCGCTCACAAGTTCCATGGACCCAAGGGCGTGGGCGCACTGTATGCCCGCAAGGGTGTGGCGCTGACCAGTCTGATCGAGGGCGGCGCCCAGGAGCGGGGCAAGCGGGCCGGTACCGAGGATCTGCCTGCCATCGCCGGCATGGCCGCTGCTTTGCAGGACGCCGTGCGGGACATGGACGCCAACACCGCCAGGGTTTCCGCGCTGCGGGACCGGCTGATCGAGGGTCTTTCCGCAATTCCCCACTCCACCCTCACCGGCGACCGGGAGCACCGGCTGCCCGGCTGCGCCAGCTTCTGCTTTGAGGGCATCGAGGGCGAGTCGCTGCTGTTGCTGCTGGACCAGAAGGGCATTGGCGCCTCTTCCGGCTCCGCCTGCACCTCTGGTTCGCTGGACCCCAGCCACGTGCTGCTGGCCATCGGCCTGCCCCATGAGGTAGCCCACGGCTCGCTGCGCCTGACCCTGAGCCCGGAAAACACCCCCGAAGAGATGGAGCACATCATCCAGGCCGTAACCGATGTGGTGGCCTACCTGCGCTCGATCTCCCCCGTTTGGAACGATCTTCAGAAAGGAATCAAGAACTATGTTATACAGTGATAAGGTCATGGACCATTTTCTCAACCCCCGCAACCTGGGCACCATCGACGACGCCGACGGCGTTGGCGAGGTGGGCAACGCCAAGTGCGGCGATATCATGAAGATCTATCTGAAGATCGACAACGATATCATTACCGACGTAAAATTCAACACCTTCGGCTGCGGCAGCGCCATCGCTTCCAGCAGCATGGCCACCGAGATGATCAAGGGCAAACCGGTGGACGAGGCGCTGAAGCTGACCAACAAGGCGGTCACCGAGGCGCTGGACGGCCTGCCGCCCCACAAGATCCACTGCTCGGTGCTGGCCGAGGAGGCGGTACAGGCGGCCATCGCCGACTACCGCACCCGCAACGGCCTGCCTACCGACGACATCCCCTCCTGCAACGGCTGCTGCGGCGGCTGTCACAGCCATGACCACGGTCACGGCCACGACGAGGAGTAAGGACTGCTTTTTCTCTGATTTCCCCCTCTTTTCATAACATCCTCCAATCTGCATTTTGCGGCAAAGGACCGGCTCGCCCACTGGGCGGCCGGTCCTTTGCGTTTTGCGCGTGGTGCGCGTTCTTTTTTCAAACCGTCAGGCAGCGCTTCGGCTGCCGATGAATTCCTCGATGGCCTCCACAGTCTGCTTCTGCTGCTCTTCTGCGGAAATGGTCGCGGGGGCATCCCCTTTCTGGGGGCCGTAGTTGCCGAACTGGGCGTGGTTGCCGCCCTCAATCTCCACCACGTTCTCAGTGTAGTCCAGCTTATCCTCCACACTCTGGTTCAAAGAACCGTACACGGTGAGGGTATCCGCCGGGGAGTAGTCTCCGTAGATGTAGGCCCCCAACAGAATCAGACCATCCACCTCATCCGGGTGATTTGCGGCGAACTGGGAGACCATGGCTCCGCCCATGGAATGCCCGGCGATGTACCAATGCTCCACCTCCGGGAACTGCTCCATCACCTCTTCGGCGGCGTTGGAATCAAAAATCGCCATATTAAAAGGCATTTCCACCAGAATGCAGGTCACGCCGGTCTGGCGGATCTGGTCCAGCAGCGGCAGATAGGCCTGCGCCTCCACCTTGGCCCCGGGATAGAAGATGATGGCGGTATCGGTGGGCGTGGAGGGCGACAGAATGGTCAGGTCATCCTGCACGGTAATGCCATCCTCCCCGGAAAGCACCGCCAGGGCCACATCCTCGGCCCGGTAATAATCGGATACATACCAGAAAAAGGCCCCGGTCAGCAGGACCAGCACCGCCAGGACCACGGCTCCGGCGATCAGCAGCTTTTTGCGCAGGGGCATCTTGCGTTTGCTCATTCATTTTCTCCTTTTCTTACCCGCTCCCATTCTGCCAGCCAGGCGGCCGCCTGCTGGCGGGAATGAAATCGGATGATGGTAGCTTTCTCCCGGAAGGAAGCCAGCAGCTCGTTCATCCGGGGCAGCTGGGTCTTGGGGAAATCCTCAATCCAGCTGCGAAACTCCGGATCAAACTCCGTCTCCACCCAGGGCATATCCTCCCGGGCAACTCCGATGCGGGCGGCCGCGCTCTCCAGACAGAGCTCCAGCGGATAATCCAGAAAAAACACAGTGTCGCACCGTTCCAGGCGCATTTCCATGGTGCGCAGGTAGTTGCCGTCGATAATCCAGCGGGGCTGCTTTAAGATATTCGCCAGCGCCGCGTCAAATTCCTCCGGGGAAAGCTCGGTCCGGTTCGGCTTGTGCCAGATCCGGTCCAGATAATAAAGCGGCAGACCGGTCTCCTGGTGCAGCGCCCGGGCGAAGGTGCTTTTGCCCGCGCCGGGGCAGCCGATCACAATCACTCGTTCCATGTTCTCACCCGTTCAAGAGTTCCTGCAGCTCGTTCACCAGGCGGCACAGATGGAAGCCATCGCACACTGCGTGGTGTACCTGCACCGCCAGCGGCAGCAGCACCCGGCCGTTTTACTCATAAAACCGGCCCATGGTGAAGATGGGCGGCAGATAGTCGTAACCGTTTTGCAGGTTCAGATTGAAGCCCTCGAAGCTGGTCCAGGGAATCATGGAAACCGGGAAGGTATTGGCCGGGGTATCCGGACGGGCCATCATGCCCGGGTTGTTTCCGTAGGCTGCCATGTCCTGCTCATAGGCGGCGCAGAAGGCCGCATAATCAGACGTGTAGGCCGTCCACAGGTTGGAGAAGCTCTCGGTCTCCTTGTGGAAGATGGTATAGCAGGGGTGGACCACATCGTAATAGCCCGGCTCCCCCGCCTCGTTCAGCGCCATGCGGAACTCCTGATGCCGGTTTACTACCGTGGACAGATAATACAACATGGCCGGATACAGTTTCTGCCCGCTCTGCCGCAGGCGGGTGATGTCCAGCTTGAAGGTTCCGCTGTAAGTGCAGGGCACCTGGCTGAAATAGTGGTTGAAATATTCCTCCCGCGGCCAGGCGGTGCGGTCGATTTTTGTAAAGCTCATTGTTTGTTTCCTCCCTGTACCTGCTCGATCACCTTTCGATACGGGCCCACGATGGCCTCGGTCATCTTGCCCTTGGCCTGCTTCTGGATCGAGGGCACTGCCAGCAGCGCGCCCACCAGCTTCATCTGCAAAATGCGTTTTTTCTGCTTTTGCGGGAAATCGTAGATGCCCTGCTGCTTATAGAACTTGTGGTCCGCCTTCATCAGGCCCTGCATCACATAGATCAGGTCCCGGAAAATCTTCATACCGCCCACACCGTAGAAATTGGCCGGGCGGGTGAGCTTTTTGTCCATGGCAAAGGTCAGGTTCTCCGCCAGCTGCCGAATTTCCCGGGCGGTGTCGCCCTCGTCGGTGGCAACGCCGCACAGATAGTTGCCGCCCACCTCGGCCCGGCCCTCCAGAATCATGCGCAGGTTGGGCTCGTACCGGTAGTCACCGCTGACTAGATACGCAATGGGTGTGCCGTGGGTCACGGTGCGGTGACCGTTGCAGAACTGCCGGTCATCAAAGCACTTGAAACTGGACTGGGTATAGTGGTCCGCAATGGTGAAGGCATACACAAAAGCGTCCGCGGTCTGGATGGTATTCCGCAGAAAGTCGTCGAAGCCATCCTTATACACGCATTTTCCGGTAACAGCGCAGCCGAAGCAGCCCAGACAACTGCCGTCAAAGGGGAACTGACGCAGGTTTACCACCCGGCTTTCACAGGGCAGTGCGGCGCGGAAATCCGCGATCATGTTGGCCAGATTCTCGTCGGTCTCGGCACAGTTGGTCACGATGACCACATCCCCGCTGCGCTCCTTGGCCGCCTGGGGCAACACAGGCTGGTAGGTGGTTTTCTGCCGGGCCGGGGCCTTCACCGGCGGCGCCACAAAGGGCCCGTGTTCACAGGAGAACATCAGTTGATCAAAGAAGTTTCGGGCATCCTTTTGCCCCTGTTCGCAGAGCAAATCCTCCATATCGGCGGAAAGTCCGCGAATCACCTTCATGCCCAGATCACAGCAGTTTTCCTCTATATAACGGTGAGCGGTCACGTCATAGAAAAGACGGCAATCCAAAACAAGAAATACAACACAACAACGAAAGTAGTAGCCATTCGGGCAGCATCCATATTTTAACCTCTCACTTTCTTCACCTGAAAAGAGCTTCATCTCTGGTCTTATTTTACATCAAATCAGCCAATCCATCCACCGGGCGGTCACTGAATTCTGGTTCCAAGTGTGTCGATCTGTTCCAGCGCAGCTGGGGGCACATCCTCCTCATTCACAACGGCCACCCCGGCCACAAGCGTTTTGCTGGTGCTGACCTGGATGTAAGTGTCAGGGGCATAATAATCCTCCGCACTGCCGGTCTTTGTGAAATAGACTTCCCGTTCTTCGCCCTGGGCGTTGTACGCAACCAGTTCATATTCTTTTCCCTTGACCTGCTTTGCTCCGCCGGAATCCAGCAGCCAGGAATCCTCGTTCATTTCATCTTCGGGGATCTGGGTGTAATAATAATCGGAAACCACATACCGGTCATTGTAATATCCCTTTGTCCAAAACGCGCCCGCTGCAAAAACTACCACAAGGGGCAAAATCCAGATACTCTTCTTTTTCATGCTTTATTTTCTCCTTTAAAACTCAAGTTCTTTTTTGCGGAAAGCAATCGCCGAAAGAATTGTGGAGCCCACCACATAAATACCCACGGCCAGAAGCAGAATACCCCAGAAGGATTCATGCTGCACAAAGAGGCCCTTTGCGGTATAAAGCTGCGTGGTGTATAGATATTTCGTCAGATCACCGATCATGTTGGTCAAAAACTCCTGCCCAAGAAGCATCGTCAGGATGATGTACACGGTTTTTGAGGAAAGCAGCACATAAAAGATGATGCCGTTTACCGCATTCTGTGAAAGGAACACCGAAACACTGGCAAGGGCAATATACCCCAGTGTGCGAAGCATTTCCGCTGCCACGGTCAACGCCAGCAGCTCCAGATGTCCGGCGCTTGGAGCAAGGCCCAAAAGGATGGGCGCAGCGAGAATGAGAACCGCCATCCCCGCAGCTACGCCGAACAGAAGCACCGCGCTTTCCAAAAGCTTACCCAGAACGATTTTGCCCCGGGGAATTCCGTAACCGATGGCCACCTGCATGGATCTGCATTTGAAATCGTCGGCATAGACGGACAGAAAGACGAACAATCCAACGATCAATGGAAAGAAACTCAGGAAGCTGGAAATTTTCGTCACATACAGCTCCGCTGTAAAGGTCGGATTGAAATAAATGAACACCGCCAGGGCAAAAAGGCCTGCAAAGGTTCCAATTGCGCCCAGAAAGGACGGTTTGTGTAGAACGCGTCGAATATCCGCACCGATATAATTACACATGGCTTTTCCCTCCCACCAGTTCGAAGTAGTAGTCTTCCAGCGATTTGTACGCCGGTGTTTGCCGAAGAATCTGAATGTGATTTTCACGAAGCAGGCGGCTGGCCTTTTCGCAATCGTCCACCTGAATCTGAATGGTATCGTTTCGCACCTTCAAATCCTCATGGGTGATTTCCCGCAGAACGCGCCCCTGGTCGATGATTCCAAAGCACGTTGCCGTATGCTCCAGTTCCCCCAGAATATGGGAGGAGACAAGAATCGTCATGCCGGATTCTTTGTTCAGCCGGATAATTAAATTGCGGATGTCGGCGATTCCCTGCGGGTCAAGTCCGTTCACCGGTTCGTCCAGAATCAAAATTTCCGGATTGCCCAGCAGTGCGTTCGCGATGCCAAGCCGCTGCTTCATTCCCATGGAAAAGGAACCGAAGCTTCCGGCCGCATCTTCCAGCTCCACCAGCCGCAGCACCCGATCCACTTCGCTTTTGTCCCGAATTCCCTTCAGACGGAGGTAATACTCCAGGTTTTCCCTTGCGTTCAGATAATCAAAAAAGTTCTTTCCGATAAAAAACCCGATTTTTCTTCGGCTGGCGGATAGCTCCGCTTTGGAGCGGCTTTTTGTGATGGAAAGCTGCCCTTTATCAAATTCCGTCAGCCCCAGGATGATTTTGAATATGGTGGTTTTTCCTGCGCCGTTCTTTCCGACCAGGCCGTAGATCTCCCCCTGCCGGACGGTCAGGCTTACATCCCGCAGAACCGAATGTTCGCCATAGCTTTTGTTGATGTGGCTCAATGAAATCATGTCCATTCTTTCGTTACTCCTTTGTTTGGATATGAGGTCATGTTCTCTCGTTACGGCCTCTAGTTTAGCCCAAAAGGCCGGTTGCCTCCACCAACTATCCCGTAAAACATGGGTTACATCGCACTTTGCATCCCTGTTTTCGTCCCTATAGGGCAAAAAATCAGCCAAAAAGAAAACCCGCCGCCCCATTCTTGGTTGGAATGGGGCGACAGGTTCCATGATTTTCAATAAGACGGCAAGCAATTATATCGCTGCCAGCCGAACGGTGAAGGTGGTTTTTTGATGCGGTACGCTTTGTGCCAAAAGCTCGCCCTTCATCTGTTCCGCCAGAGATCGGGCGATGGACAAGCCAAGGCCATAGCTGCCGGTGTGCTTCCGGGAGTTATCCACCCGATAAAAGCGGTCAAAAATCTTATCAATATGTTCCGGCGCGATTCCCTCTCCGGTGTTGGTTACCGTGAGGACTGCATGCCGTTTCTGACGGTGCAGGCAGACCGCAACGTTTCCGCCGGGCGGGGTATATTTACAGGCGTTGTCCAAAAGAATATGAATCACCTGTTCCACCTTATCTGCGTCTGCTTTCACAAAAATCTCCGGCTGGATTTTCTACTCCAGAGAAATATCCTTTTCATAAAGCACGGCCTCCACGGAAAGCAATGTTCGTTCCAGCAATTTGCTCAGGCAGACCGGTTCCAGCATTAGCGGCTGCTCGCTCTGGCCGGCACGGGCCAGCTCCAGCAGCTCGGTCACCAGCTTGCTCATGCGCCTGGTTTCGTGGAAAATATGGTCCAGCCATTTTTGCTGGCTTTGGACGGTTTCCTGCCGGTTTGCCTGCAGTGCTTCCAGATTGGCCCGGATGGAAGCCAGCGGCGTTTTCAGCTCATGGGATGCGTCCTGAATGAATTGCTTTTGCTTATAATAGGACTGCTCAATGGGCGCTACCGCTCGTTTTGCAAACAGAATGCTAATTCCCAGCATGGCAAGCAGGGTGAGCAGACCCACTCCCGCAAAGGCCATCAGCAGCTCCTGCAAGCTGCGCATGGAGGCGGTAACATCCAAAAAGGCAATTTGATTGAACTGCTCAACGGCGGCATTCTGCAAAGAGGAGTCTACCTTCGCATAGGCGGGCGCCCTTGAAAACAGAAAGCGCCGCCCTTCCAGCACAATTTGACCTTCGTTTCGTCCATTGGTCTGCTCGATGGCCTGGTTGACCCACTCTTTTTCAAGTATGCCGAAGGAGCTGTCAAAGACCGTCTGATCCTGTTCGTCCACAATCACGCCGAAGGCCTCGGAATATTCCTCCGGCGTTACCACCATTTGAAAAAACGTGCCTTTTTCGTAAGCGTCCTGATAACGCAGGGTGTTGGAATGGATGTTTTCCAGCTTTAAAAGATTCTGGCTCTGGATGTGATAGGCGGCAATGAGATAGATGGCCGTGAAAGAGATGAGCAGCACCACCGTCAGCATAGCCATGTTGGTGAGGATAAACCGGCGCTTTCGTTTTTGAAACATCTTGCCTGCTCCTTTCCCGCTTTCAGCGCATAGCCCATTCCCCGCACCGTTTCAATGGTGGTGTTCGCATCCAGCGCCTTGAGCTTTTTTCGCAAAAATGAGATGTACACCTCCACATGGCGGTCCTCTGCGTCGCTGTCAAAGCCCCAGACCTTTTCAATGATTCTGTTTTTCGAGATCACTCCGCCCCGGGCATCCATCAGCATTTCCAAAAGCTGGCTTTCTTTTAAGGTCAGCTTAAAGCTCTGACTCCCGCAGTACAGTGACAATGTGTGTGGATTCAGCAAGATATCTCCAAACGAGCAGTCGCTGGGAAGGGAGATTTCCTGCCTTCTTCTGGCCAGTGCCCGCAGCCGTGCCAGCAACTCCTGCATTTCAAAGGGCTTTGTCAGATAATCATCCGCTCCCAGGTCCAGCCCGTTTACCTTGTCCTCGGTTTCGCTTCTGGCGGTAAGCATCAGGACCGGCACGAAGATTTTTTGCTGGCGAAGGATTTTCAATATTTCAAACCCACTGAGCTTTGGCAGCATCACGTCCAGAATAATGATGTCGTAAATGCCGGAAAGCCCGCAGTCCAAGCCACATTCCCCATCGTGTGCCAGATCGACGGCGTAGTTGTTCTTTTCCAGAACCTGCGCCACGGCCTGGGCCATGTATTCTTCGTCTTCCACCAGTAAAATCCGCATCTTTCCTGCCGCCTTCCTTCTGGAATGAGTTTAGTATATCATAAATACCTTTAACAAACCTCAAATCCGAGCCGCACAAGAAAACACTTCGCCCGCCGCAGCCAAAAAGCATACGGCGGGCGAAGTAATCCGGCGTTCAGCAACGCTTATTTATTTGCATTCCTTCTTCATAGCGAAGTAGCCAATGAGCACCGTCCACACATAGGCGCAGGTCTTGGGGATCATCAGCATGCCGATCATGGGAATGGTGTCGGCCCAGAGCACCACCGGGATGTAGAAACCGAAGCTCAGCACGATGGTCAGCCACATCCAACGGAAAGCCTTATCGTTATGCTCCTTGGCGCTGCGGTAAAACAGCACGATGATCAGCAGGCCCAGCAGCGCGAAGGGAATGTTGCGGTAGATGCCCCAGGAGAGCGGAGATTCCGCGCTGAGCCACTGGTTCTGCGGCATCATGCACAGGACCACACGCACAGCGGAAAGGATATACACCGCAGCGGTGATGCCATTCTGGCCGGTGATCTTATAGCGCTGCCGCCAGACGTAGTAAAGCAGCACATAGAACACGGTCATGGTCACCGAGGTGATCCACTTGCCCAGACCCAGGGGAACGGTGTAGTTTTCCAGCCCTGTGGTGCACAGCGCCAGAGCCCGGGGAATCAGGTGGAAGGAATCGCCCGCGCCCAGCACTACGGCCATCCAGCCGAACAGTCGGAACTGACGGTTGCCCTTGCTCCCCCGAATCATCAGAATTCCGATGGTGATGACAGAAATCAGATATACCGAGTCAAATGCGGTTTCTACAATTGCCTGCATTGTTTCTTCTCCTTTAATCCTCTATATTATTTCGAACCGGCAGCCGCGGCGGATGCCGCTTTGCCCCAGTTGCAACCAAACAGCAGTCCGGCCAACAGCAGCGATGCGCCCAGGCCAGTATAAAAGACCGCGATGAACTGCTCCGGCGCAATGCCGCTGGCCCGCAGCCCGATGCCGCCGCTCATCATTACTGCCATAATGGCAAAGGCCTTTTTGTCGAAAAACTTCAAAAAGAAATGCCGCTCTTCTTCATAGCCGCTGATTCGCGCGGTGTGCTTTTTTACCAGTTTACCAAAGATAAAGATCTGAAATACCGCGAAAACCAGAACAGACAACAAGTAATTCATTACAGACCGATAAGCCGGGTAGCTCATCAGACCGATGCGCAGAATATTGAACCCTGCCGCACTCCATACCAGGCAGGCCAGAAGCAGCAGTGTATTGCGTTTTACCTTCATCGTTTGCCTCCTCTTGAACATCGTTCAGTATTGGAAATAAAAAAATCCCCTATGGGTCGTTTTCAAGTTCTCGAAGCAACCTGCTTCGTCTCCGGTTTTCTCCTTTTTTGAAAAAGAAGCAGGCTGTCTTGCATCTTGAACATCGTTCATTATACTGTTCTTTTCATACGATGTCAAGGGGAATTTTCTAATTTTTGATCGAATACGCAAAGCTCTGCGTGACATACCTCGTATTGATCGCTCAATTCCTCTCGCCTTACACCACTTCACAAAAAAGAGAGCTAACTGACGAATCAAAATCAGTTAGCTCTCTTTTTATGAATAATGAAAAAGTGTTGCCAAATCGTTGCCACGAGCCATTTCAAAGACCAGAAAACCGCTTAACTATGCGATTTTTCAGCCTATGAAATCATTCGAACTCGATGGTTGCCGGGGGCTTACCGGTGCAGTCATACATGACGCGGTTGATGTGGGGAACCTCGTTCACGATGCGGCTGGTCACCTTGGCGATCAGATCCCAGGGCAGATAGGCGGGCTCGGCGGTCATGAAATCGGTGGTGGTCACCGCACGCAGGGCCACAGCGTAATCGTAGGTACGCTCGTCGCCCATGACGCCCACGCTGCGCATGTTGGTCAGCGCTGCGAAGTACTGGCCCAGGTTTTTGTCCTCACCGGCGGCGGCAATCTCCTCACGCCAGATGGCGTCGGCGTCCTGTACCATCTTGATCTTCTCCTCGGTCACCTCGCCGATGATGCGGATGGCCAGACCGGGACCCGGGAAGGGCTGACGGCTTACCAGGTACTCAGGGATACCCAGCTGACGGCCGGCGTTGCGCACCTCGTCCTTGAACAGATCACGCAGGGGCTCGATGATCTCCTTGAAGTCCACGTAATCCGGCAGACCGCCCACGTTGTGGTGGCTCTTGATCACGGTGCTCTCACCGCCGGCGCCGCTCTCCACCACGTCGGGGTAGATGGTGCCCTGCACCAGGAAGTCCACGGTGCCGATTTTCTTGGCCTCTTCCTCGAAGACGCGGATGAACTCCTCGCCGATGATCTTCCGCTTCTTCTCGGGCTCTTCCACACCTTTCAGCTTATCGTAGAAGCGCTGACGGGCGTTCACGCAGATGAAGTTCAGGTCGTAGGGACCCTCGGGACCGAACACGCTGCAAACCTCTTCGCTCTCGTTCTTGCGCAGCAGGCCGTGGTCCACAAACACGCAGGTGAGCTGCTTGCCCACCGCCTTGGCCAGCATAACGGCAGCTACAGAGCTGTCCACGCCGCCGGACAGGGCGCACAGCACCTTGCCGTTGCCTACCTTGGCGCGGATGGCCTCGATGGACTTCTCCACAAAGGAGTCCATGGTCCACTCGCCCTTGCAGCCGCAGACGTTGTACACGAAGTTGGAGATCATCTTGGTGCCTTCCTGGGTGTGCAGCACCTCGGGGTGGAACTGTACGGCGTACAGGTTGCGCTCGGGCCACTCCATGGCGGCCACCGGGCAGTTGGTGGTGTAAGCGCTGATGGTAAAGCCGGGAGCCGCCTTCTCGATGTAATCGTTATGGCTCATCCAGCAGATGGTCTTTTCGCTCACGCCCTGGAACAGCTTGCTGTTGGTGTCCACATTGACCTCGGTCTTGCCGTATTCCCGCTCGGGGGCAACGCACACATGGCCGCCCAGCAGATGCATCATCAGCTGCGAGCCGTAGCAGATGCCCAGCACGGGGATGCCCAGCTCGAACACCTCGGTGCTGATGGAGGGGGAATCCTCCAGATATACGCTGTTGGGGCCACCGGTAAAGATGATGCCGGCGGGCTTTTTCTCCCGGATAGCCTCCATGGCCTTGGTGTAGGACACGATCTCGCTGTAAACGTGGCACTCACGCACACGGCGGGCGATCAGCTGATTGTACTGGCCGCCAAAGTCCACAACTAAGATGGTTTCTGCCATTGATTTTCCTCCCTTTGCGACTGGTTTGCTTTACAGTTTACCCATGATTATAGCACAACTTTCAGGGCAAGAAAACCGCAAAACCGAAAATTTCCCGGTATTTCGCCGCTTTTTCCGTTTTTCCAGTGCGCACAGCGATTATCCGGCGGATACTGGTAAAAGCGCCCAAAATCGCCCCCATCCGGCGCTTGACAAAGCCACCCCGCATCCTGTATCATCTAGTCATTCCCACAAAACCCGAAAAGGAGAACATTTGATTTATGGACGACGGCGACCCTGCTCAATGCCCCAATGCAACTGAATCAAACCGACGATACGAGACACACCTGTTTTCTGCCCTTGCGGGAAACGGGCGTGTCTTTTTGCGTTTTCGGCGGATGCTGCGTTAGCGCTCCCCTCTTTGAGGGCGTCAAGCTGATCTTCCCTCCTCGCCTGTTTGTTTTGATTCACTGATACGAAAAAGGAGCTTTTTATTTTATGGACCCTATTGTATGGCAGATTCTTCTGCAAATCATTCTGATCGCGCTGAACGCGGTGTTTGCCTGCGCCGAGATCGCGGTGATCTCGGTGAGTGACGCCAAGCTGGCCCAGCTTATTGCTCAGGGCGACAAGCGCGCCGTCCGGCTGGCCCGGCTGACCAGCCAGCCCGCCCGTTTTCTGGCCACCATTCAGGTTGCCATTACCCTGTCCGGTTTTCTGGGCAGCGCCTTTGCGGCGGACAACTTCGCCGGCATCCTGGTGGATGGCTTGCTCGGCCTAGGTGTGCCGGTGCCCGCCCAGACCCTGAACGCGGTATCGGTGGTGCTCATCACCCTGATTCTTTCCTATTTCACGCTGGTATTCGGCGAGCTGGTGCCCAAGCGTCTGGCCATGAAAAAGGCAGAAAGCCTGGCGCTGGCCATGTCCGGCATGATCTCGGCGCTGGCCCGAGTGGCCTCCCCCATTGTGTGGGTGCTCACCGCCTCCACTAACTTTGTGCTTCGGCTGTGCGGCCTGGACCCCAACGCCGAGGAGGACGAGGTGAGCGAGGAAGAAATCCGCATGATGGTGGACGCGGGCAGCAAAAAGGGTGTGATCGACCAGGAGGAACGTGAGTTCATTCAAAACGTATTTGAGTTTGATGACCGCACCGTGGCCGAGTTTGCCACCCACCGCACCGAGCTGACCGTGCTCTGGCAGGAGGACAGCGACGAGGTCTGGGACGCCACTATCCGGGAGAGCCGTTTTGCAAAATACCCGGTGTGCGGCGAGACCGCCGACGATGTGATCGGTGTGCTGAACGTGCGGGATTATTTCCGCCTGCAGGACCGCAGCCGCACCCAGGTGATGGAAAAGGCGGTGCGTCCGGCCTATTTCGTGCCCCAGCATCTGCGGGCAGACGTGCTGTTCCGGGAAATGAAGCGTACCCGCAATCATTTCGCCGTGGTACTGGACGAATACGGCGGCGTGACCGGCGTGGTGACCATGAACGACCTGCTGGAGCAGCTGGTAGGCGACCTGGAGGATGACATGGAAAAAGCCGCTCAGCCCCGGGAAATCGAGCCTCTGGCCCCCGGCCGCTGGCGGGTGCAGGGCTCCGCTCCTCTGAAGGAGGTCGCTCGCAGCCTGTCGCTGGAGCTGGACGAGGAGCTTCTGGATACATACGACACCTTCGGCGGCTTTGTGTTCGGTCAGCTAGGCGCGGTGCCTGCCGACCAGGAGCGTTTTTCCGCCAAGCTGCCGCCGGTGTGCATCCACACCGCCCGGGTACGAGACCACCGGCTGGAGGACGCGGTGGTGAGCCCTCTGGCCCCGCCGGAGCCTGACCAAACAACTGCGGGGACAAAAGCCCGCTAAGCTTGCGCCGCTGCTCTCCCCAATCCATAAAAACGCCCGTGACCTGCGCTGCGTTTGCCAGGTCACGGGCGTTTTATTTGTTACATAGGATGCTTTAAAATTCCACGCCCTTGCGGCCCGGGATGCCCCGGTCGAAGGGATGGCGGTGGCAGCGCATTTCGGTGCAGTAGTCCGCCGCATCCATCAGCCACTGGGCAGGCTTGTGGGCGGTGATCACCAGCTCCAGTCCGGCGGGCTTGTGCTCCACCAGCTGGCGCAGGGTATTCATATCCTCCAGCATATCCAACTCGCAGAGGGAGCCCGCCTCGTCCAGCACCAGCAGGTCCACTTGGCCCTCGTCCACCAGGCGGACGGCTTCATTCAGCATCTTCTGCTGCACAGCCCGGGCGGCCTGCTTCTCCTCTTCGTTCATTTTGAACACGAACTTCATGGTCTCGGTGCTGCGGATCACCTTGGCGCCCAGCTTTTCCAGGCCCGCAATCTCTCCGCTGGGATGGCTTTTCAGGAACTGGACCACCACCACACGCCAGCCGTTGCCCAGCGCCCGCAGCGCCAGGCCCATGGAGGCGGTGGTTTTGCCCTTGCCGTTTCCGAAATAAAGATGTGTCAAGCGTTCTTTCATGTTATTTCTCCTTTTGCGCTCCCGGTCAGCACAGCCTGCAGCCGGGCACGGTTTTTCCAGTAGTATGCAAAGCCCACCACATCCGCCAAAAACCAGCCGATGGGAACCGACCACCAGATGCCGGTGACCCCGATGGCCGGGATAGCGGAAAGGCCATAGGCCAGGATGACTCGGGTGCCCAGCGAAAGGATGGTGAGCACCACCGACATGCCCGGCTTTTCCATGGCCCGGTAGAGACCGTACAGCAAAAACAGGCATCCAATGCCGCAATAAAAGCTGCCCTCGATGCGCAGATACTGCACACCGATGGCCAGGATCTCGGTCTCCTCGGGGGCCACGAAGATAAGCATCAATGGGTGAGCGAAAAGGAACACCAATGCGCTCACTGCCACACAGAACCCGGCCGAGATGGCCACCGCCCGCCGGATCCCCTTCTGGATGCGGTCGGCCTTGCCTGCCCCGTAATTCTGGGCCACAAAGGTGGAGAAGGCGTTGCCCAGGTCCTGGGCAGGCATGTAGGCAAAGGTGTCGATCTTCACCGCGGCCGCGAAGGCAGACATTACCGCTGGGCCGAAGCTGTTTACCCGGCCTTGCACCATCAGGATGCCGAAGTTCATAATGGATTGCTGCATACAGGTGAGCAGCGAGTAGCTGGCCACCTCGGCCAGACGTGCCCGGCCAAAGCGCCAGTGCTTTTTCCGGGGCAACAGCTCCCGGGCTCCGAACAGACTGTACACCGCCAGCCCGATGCCGGACAGATACTGGCTGAGCACAGTGGCAAAGGCCGCCCCCGCCACGCCCCAGTCAAAGCGCAGCACAAAAAGCAAATCCAGCCCAATGTTCATCACCGAGGAAACGCCCAGAAAGGCCAGCGGTACCGCTGAGTTGCCCACCGCCCGCAGCATGCAGGCGAAATAATTGTACAGAAAGGTAGCGGGAATGCCCGCAAAAATCACCAGCAGATACACCCGCATCAGGTCCCAGACCTGTTCCGGCACCTGCAGCAGGGCCAGAATGGGGTCCACCAGCAGATAAACACCCAGAGTGAGCAGGGCAGCCAGCACGCCGATCAGTGTGAAAGAAGCCGCCACGCAGGAACGCATCCGCTCACCATCCCGCTGGCCCCAGCAGATGGACACCAGCGCCCCGCTGCCCATGGCAAGGCCCAGCAGAATCGAGGTGAGAAAGGTCATGAGCGTGTAGGCTGAACCCACCGCCGCCAGAGCGTTCGCCCCCAAAAAGCGGCCCACGATCAGGGTATCGGCAATGTTGTACAGCTGCTGTAGCAGATTGCCCGCGATCATGGGCAGTGAAAACAGAACCAAGGTCTTTGTGATGCCGCCCTGGGTCAGATCCTTTGTCAACGAAAACCGCCTCCATACCAAAACAAAAAGCACCCACCCCGCGCGGCCGGCGCCAAACGCTGGGCTGAGTGCTTTTTATTATAGCATATTTCGTTTCCCGGCAAAAGCATAAAACAGCCACTGCTCCATGACCAAACAGCACAACAGCGCCGCTGCTCCCCATGCCGCAATCAAAGGCAGATAGCAGCCGGTCAGCGCCTGATACTGCTGCGGACCGCTGAACAATGCCTGATAAAAGATCAGAATACGTTCCAGATACCACTTCCAATCAAAGATCTGTTCCGGGGGCAGCCAGCTTTGCGGCAACTGCACCAAACAGCTTAACCCCCAGACAGTAACCAAAGGCGCTGCAAGCCCCCACAGTGCACAGCCAATCTGAAGCATTGCATCACGCGGTGTTTTATCTTCTTGCCGCAATAAACCGATCAACGCTTCCATTCCCTGGTTGGCCCAACGCAGCAGGGGCCACACACCCGCACCGATGATCGTGAAGAGGCACAGCTGGCAGGCAAACTGCCGGACACAGCGCAGGTCCTGTACACTGCCGGACAGCATACCACCCGCAGCGGACTGGGCCGTTTCCCGCAGCTGTTCCAGCGTGCTTTGCTCTTCGGACCAAAGCAGCAGTTCCGTGGCGAGCATCTCTTCTGCCCCATCCCAGCCGGGAGAACGACTCAAATACACCCGCGGCAATTCTCCCGCACAGGCTCTTGGCAAAAAGCGCCGGTCTGCCCGATAGATTCCACAAACTCGATAATACTCGCCTTGAATCAAAAGCTCCGTTCCGATGGCCTGATCGTTTCCCAGCAATTCCAGGGCCAGCGTATCCGGAATTATCGCAAAAGCCCGGTGCTGAAGAACCGCATCAGGTCCAAACCAGCCCCCTGCGCAAAACCTCATTCCCACTGCGGCCGCATAATTGATGGTCGCGGCAATCAGGCGGACCGCTTTCTCCTGTTTTAACGGCGGGAACGCAATTGTTCCGGTTTGTTCTTCCGCTGCAGCTGCCCGGTCAAGTGCCGTTTCTGCCTGCTGTACACTGACGCCCACCCCGGACGAACTGGAAAACACCACAGCCTCCGGCATTGCAGACCGCATGTCCCAGACCGCTTTGCACTGCATGGCAAAGCAAAACAGCGCGGCTGCCAGCCAAACTCCAATGCGTTTTTTCAGCTCCATAACGGCTGCACCTGCTCCCCGTCGGCCAAAGCCCGGTCAAAATAAGATGCAATGAAATCGTTGCTGCCGATCGTTTCGCCCACCGGCTCGACCGCAGCATTTACTGCGTCGCTTTCCAGCAGCTCCACCATGACCAGATGCACCCTGTATTCCTCGCCCCAGATCCCGTCGGTCTGCTCCACCTTTGCCACTGCATACTGTTCCGGGCCGGTGAGAATCAGACTGGACAGCGGCACCAGGCACTCATATTCCCGGCTGCTGCTTTTCGCCGTCACCTCCACCTGCGCGCCTGGACGGACAATTCCCTGTTCCACCGGCAGCGAGGCTTCAAACCGGTACACGCCCGTCTCTTCCTCCCATTCGTATGGTTCCAGTGCAGTGGAGACTTCCACCGTTTCCAGCGTTCCGTCCTCCTGCTCTGCACGGCAGGTCACATCCAAGGCAAGCTTTTCCTGTTCCAGCAGGGTTTGCGCCTGTGCGGCCGTAAGGCTCCACTGAATGCAGTTCGCGGCCGTGTTCTGGTCAGGGGTGATGCACGCAACCGTTTGTCCCACCGATACCGCACCCGGTCCGGCAAGCTCTGCCACAACCCCATCCGCCGGGGCCGTTACCACGCCGTTTGCCGGGAAGCTGGCGTTCAATTGCCGGTATTCCATTTTTGTCGCCTCCAGCTTTTGCTCCAGTACCAGCCGGTCGCCGCCGGTCCAATTGTATGCGTTGATGTAATTGGTTTGCTCCTGGATCTGCGCTTCCAGAGTTTGCAGCCGGATCATCTGATCCTGCACATCAAGCAACAGCAGGGCATCCCCTTTGCGGACGGCCTGCCCTTCTTCTGCCATTGCCTGCTGAATTATCCAGCTGCCCGCCGCCTGTACACTCTGCTGCTCCGGCTGCTCTGCCGCGGCGGTGGCCAGGTAATGCTCGGTGAAGGAAAGTCGGCCCGAATATGGTTTCACCGCCTGCACCTGGGGCATCAGCTGGGATTGGATCACTCCTGCCAGCACCGTACAAAGCCCCAGAATCACTGCCAGACGCAGCCCCCAGCGCAGCACGGCAGTTTTATATGTGTTCATCGCCGTTCTCCTTTTATTTCAACCCGGAAAATTCGATTCCCTGCACCAGCTCCTTTTGGAAGAACAAAAAGAGAAGCAGCACCGGAAGCAACGCCAGCACGCCGCAAACAAAGCTTAGAGGGAAATTTTCGCTGTTGACGCTGGCCAGAAACACACTGAGCGGATAACGGGACGCATCCCGTAAAAAGGTCACAGGCTGTTCCACCATATTCCATGCATCAATAAAGGCAAGCAGTGCAAGGCTTACCACCCCGCTTTGGGCGGCGGGAATCATGATGCGTACCAGCTGCTGCCTTGTGGAAGCACCGTCCAGCCGGGCAGCGTCCAGCAGTTCATCCGGCACGCTTTTGAACACCTGCGTCATCAGAAAGGTTCCGAAGGGAGCCAGCGCCACCGGCAGTACCAGGCAGGCCCAGCGGTCCAGCAGGCCCAGCCAGTCCAGCACAATATAGTTGGGTACCAGCGTGACCTGCACCGGCATGAGCATCAGGATAATCAGGATATAATACAAAATCTCCTTGTGCGGGAAACGGTATTTGGCAAACGCAAAGCCACCCATACAGCTGACCGTCAGCTGCCCCAGCACGATAGCCGTGCAAAGCAGCAGGCTGTTCCAGAACTTGATCAGATAGTCCGGCCTGCGCAGCAGCACCTGATACCAGCTTTCCAGCGAGAGCCGGTCCGGCAAAAGATGAAGCCGCACCGCCTCTTCCGCCGTCCCCTCGTAGACCGGGCCGAAGTAATACTCGATCTCCCCGGGGCTCATCAGGCTGCCCAGCAGGGTGAAGCACACCGGCAGCAGAATTGCCAGTGCCGCGGCCATGAGAATGCCAGCTGCCGGGATACGAATCATTGCCGGAATGCGCCGCATCTGCCGTTTCCTCCTTTTGTGCATGTAGTTTCTTATTCCGTGCGGTAGATCTGCCAGTAGTTCTGCGCCTTTTGGGCACAGTCCTCATAGCTCGCCGTACCCTCAAAATAGGGTTGGAAGGTTTCCAACAACGTCTCATAGGGCTCCATGGTAAAAACCACTGCACTGGTCTGACCCACCTGGTCCATATAACGCTCCAGCCAGAGAGAGCCGCCATACAGCGTTTCCAGCGGTTTTGTGGAGCTGACCTGCTGGCTCACAAAGTCTTCGCTTCCCTGCAAGACCCAGCCGTAATTGTCGCTCTCACTGGTTCCAGTCCACAGCACCTCTTCCTCCAGCATGGTCCGGATGAATCGCCAGCCGTTCAGCTGGTTTTTCGAATTGGCCAACACCCCAGCCCACTGCCCCACGATCCCGGTGGTCCCTCCCTGCTGGTTGTGGGCCACCAGACAATCCGCGGTCTCGCCCTGCTTCACCGCGTTCAGCTGCTGCAGCCCCAACAGCCGAAACTGATCCTCCGGAGGGGTCTGTTCCGATGCATCTCGGGGATACGCGGCCACCCGCTCGTATTCCAGCCGGCACAGCTCCAGCCACTGGCGGACCTGCGCATCTTCCAGCGGAAGGCTCTCATTTTGCAGATCGCATAGCTCCGGGAACAGGCTCACAAAGGTCTGTGCCAGAACGTAGTCTGCATTTGCCCGGTTTCCGCCACTCCAGCTCAGCTGCGGATTTTGTTCCAGAAAGTGCTGCATGGTATCCAGATACGCTTGCCGGTCCGAAACAGCACCCGGGTCAATTCCATAAAGAGCAAAACGCTCGGCCGTGCTGTTCAGGGACTCCACCCAATAAGTAAGCGGGATCGCATACTGCTCCCCCCGCTCCTGGCCGCTTTGCAGCACCAATTCCTTCAGTGAAGGCAGCTCCTCCTCTGCTTTCATATACGGTGTGAGGTCGCAGAAAACACCTGCCGCCATCTGCTTGGCCGGATTCTGCAAAAAGATGTCGCCTGTGCTGAACAGCACGTCCGGACCATCCCCGGCCATGATCTGGGTGCGCAGCTGGGTCAGCTTCTCCTCATTTTGTACGCTGGATTCATCAATGAAGAAATACTCCACCGTCAGCTCCACATCCGGCCAGGCAGCTGCGAACCGGGCTTTGGCCTTCTCCATGGCTTTGAATTCCGAATAGCGGCCGGTATACTCCGGCGCCACACACAGCACCCGAAGCGCATCCGTCTGCTTTTGTGTGGGGGAGATTCCCCACACCGCGAAACCGCCCAGCCCCAGAATCACTGCTGCGGCCAGCACCAGAGCTGCGCGGCCGCTTCGTTTTGTACTCTGATCCAGCGCTGCTTCCAGGCGTTCCTTCATCTGCTTCTTTTCATGGAACGCGCTGGTGAAGCTTTCCGGTGTGTCGCTCAGCCAGTTCGTTGCTTTTTGTCTCCACCGTTCGAGCCAGTTCATGGTCCTTCCTCCCTTACCGTTATGTTTCCGTTTTCCGCTGGGCCCACAGCAGCAGCCCCACCAGAAGAAAAATCACGCTGAACAATAAAATCGCCGCCACGGAAAGGCGCTGATAATTTAGGTTGCGGAAATTGTTGTTCGAAAAATGCTGCAGCAGATAGATGCTCTGGGCCGGATATTCCCCGCCCAGCAGGAACGCCTCCCGATACACCTTAAAGCTGTTCACGATGCCGAAGATAAAACCGAAAAACAGGCTGGGAATCAAGAGCGGCAGCGTGATGAACCGGAATTTTGCCCAGGGGCCCGCACCGTCCAGCTCGGCCGTTTGGTAAAGCTCCTCCGGGATCATATTCAGCCCGGCCAGAAACAGCACCACATTGTAGCCGCAGTTTTTCCAGACATACAGGCCAACCAGTACCCAGAAGCTTTCCGGCCCATTCAGCCATTGCCGGGGGAATAATCCCCACTGTTCCAGCAGCCCGTTCAAAATGCCCGGACCGGCAAACAGAATCTGCACCAGCATCACGATACTGGCGACCGGGAGCACCATGGGCAACAGCAACACCCGGCGCAGCAGGCCAGCTCCCGGAAGCTTCTGCCGAAGCAGCAGCGCCAGCAGCAGTCCCACCGCCAGAAAACGCACCGTATTTACTGCCGCCAATTGGAAGGCCGGGCTTTCCAGCACCTCCCGGTAATTGCGCAGCCCCACAAACCGGAACCCGCCGATCCCAAATGTAAGTGAGTAGCGAAGCATCAGACAAAACGGAAGCAGAAAAAAGATCCCGCTGCCCAGAAACACCGGAGCGGCCAGCATTAACCCGGTCTGTGCCTGCCGCCGGGCAGCCGGACGAAGTTTTTCTCGTATTGCTCGTTTCATCATGATCCCTCACGCTTTGCCGTGAAAAGCGCCCGCCCTCACCGCAGGTTTCTTTGCATGTTCCAACAGCGCAGATCCATAAAGAATCCGTTCCCCAGTATCCGTTCCCGCCAGAACCGCTTCGTCACAGGCAAGCTCCAGATCATGGTGAGCCGTTCCGCGCATGATCCACACCAGTGGATTGAACCAGTGCACGCAGGCCGCAGCCAGAAGCAGCAGCTTCCAAAACAAATCCCCACGCCTCAGATGGATGCATTCATGCCGCAGCACCGCTCCCATAGCCGATTCGCTGGAAAAACCTTCCGGCAAAAGAAGCATCGGACGGAAATACCCCAAAACCAGCGGCGCAGGCAATTTTGCGTTGTAGTAAGCCCGCGGAGGCCGGGAAAGCCCTGCCGCACTGCTTTCCGCTGCGATTTGTTGCAGCAGTTTTTCATCCTGAACCGGCCGGTTCCACCGCAGCGTCTGCCGCCTCCAGAGAAAATACCGCAGCAGCTGTCCCGCCGCGCACAGCAGAATCCCGCTGACCCACACGCCGCAAGCAACGGAAAGCGCAGACGGCCCCGCCTTTTGCAGCAGAATGGGCAGCGTTTCCGGCTGCTGGAAATCTGCTTCCGGGCCCGGTGATGCCGGCGGTTGCTCTGTATCATTTTCCTTTTTCTGCTGACCGGCAGCTTGCGGCACCGGTGCTGCATCCTTCTGTGGGAGTGAATACGCCGCACTTTGGCCGTATTGGGGCTGGCTCAGTCTTTGGGGCAGTTCAATCCGAAGAATCCCGCTTTCCAGCGGAAGAGGAATCAGCAATCGCACAGCCAGCAGCAGCCAAACTACACACCGCCAGCGGGCGCTGTATCGCCGGGCAAGACCCGAGCGGAGCAGCAAAAGCACCAGGATCGCCGCCCCCGCTGACAGGCTGAGCCCAAATCCATTCAGCAGCAGCTGTGTACCGCTCATTTCAGTTCCTCTTTCGCCTTTTGCAGGATGGCTTCCAGCTCCTGAATATCCGCCGCACTAAGGCCCTTGCCCCGCTGCAAGGCTGCGATGAATCCGGCGGGCTGACCCCCATACAACCGCTCCACCAGACTTTCACTCTCGCTGGCCAGATACTCGTCCCGGCTGATCAGCGCTTCGTAACGATATCCCCGCCCCTCTTTGTTGCGGCGCACAAAGCCTTTCTTTTCCAGCCGGGTCAGCATCGTGACCAAAACCTGCGGCGCCCAGCCGTTTTTCTGGCCCGGCACCTGGTCCAGTTCACTGCGCAGCAGCGGGTGGTCCGCCTGCCAGAGCGCCTGCATCACTTCCAGCTCTCCATCCGGGAGCCTGCGAATTGATTCCTTCATCGTCGTCTCTCCTTTGTTTATAATACAGCTGTATTAATTAAGATTATAATACACTTGTATTATAATCTTGTCAATTCCTTTTTGCCGCACAAAAAAGTCCCTATGCCAAACAACTTCGGCATAGGGACTTTCGGTCGTTTTGGGTTTAGCAGCCCAGGTAGGCTTTGCGCACTTCGATGTTGTTGGCCAGCTCGTCCGCAGGACCTTCCATCTTTACGGTGCCGGTTTCCAGCACGTAGGCGCGGTCGGCGATCTCCAGGGCCATCTTGGCGTTCTGTTCCACCAGCAGAACGGTCACACCGTCCTTGTTCACGTCCTCAATGATCTTGAAGATCTCCTTTACCAGCAGGGGCGACAAGCCCATGGAGGGCTCATCCAGCAGCAGCATCTTGGGTTTGCACATCAGCGCACGGCCGATGGCCAGCATCTGCTGCTCGCCGCCGGACAAAGTGCCCGCCTGCTGCTTGCGCCGCTCTTTCAGGCGGGGCAGACGGTCGAACACCATTTCCAGGTCCTGAGCGATGGCGGAAGCGCCGTCCTTGCGGGTGAACGCACCCATGGACAGGTTCTCCTGCACGGTCAGGTGGCTGAACACCCGGCGGCCTTCCGGCACCTGGGCCAGGCCCAGCCGGATGATTTTATGGGCTTCCATCTGGCTGATGCGGCTGCCCAGGAAGTCGATGGTACCGCTCTTGGGCTTCAGCAGGCCGGAAATGGCGTGCATGGTGGTGGTCTTACCGGCGCCGTTGGCGCCGATCAGGGTCACGATCTCGCCCTCGTCCACATGGAACGAGATATCCTTAATGGCATGGATGGAGCCATAGAACACATTCAGATCGCTTACGCGAAGCATCTCACCCATGGTCAGTCACCTCCCAGATATGCCGCAATGACCTTGGGGTTATTGCGGATGGATTCGCCGTTGCCCTGGGCGATGACCCGGCCGTAATCCAGCACATAGATGTATTCGCAGATGCCCATCACGAAGTTCATGTCGTGCTCAATGAGCAGGATGGCCACGCCGAACTCCTTCTGCACGAACTTGATGGTGTTCATCAGCTCCTCGCTCTCGCTGGGGTTCATACCGGCGGCGGGTTCGTCCAGCAGCAGCAGCTTGGGATTGGTGGCCAGGGCGCGGGCGATCTCCAGCTTACGCTGCTTGCCGTAGGGCAGGCTGGAAGCGGGCAGATTGGCTTCCTTGTCCAGATCAAAGATCTTGAGCAGCTTCATGGCCTTGTAGTCCATCTCCTGCTCCTTCTCCTTGAAGCCGGGCAGGCGGAACACGCCGGTCCACATGGGATACTTGACCTGGTTGTGCAGGCCGATCTTCACGTTGTCCAGCACGGTCATCTGGCTGAACAGACGGATGTTCTGGAAGGTACGGGCAATGCCGGCCTGGTTGATCTTGGCCGGGGCCTTGCCGGTGATGTTCTTGCCGTCCAGGATGATATCGCCCTCAGTAGGACGGTACACGCCGGTGAGCATGTTGAACACGGTGGTTTTACCGGCGCCGTTGGGGCCGATCAGGCCATACAGATGGCCCTTTTCGATCTTCATATCCAGCTGGGCCACCGCCTGCAGACCGCCGAAAGCGATGCCCACGTTCATTACTTCAAGCAGAGCCATGGATCATGCCTCCCCCTTCGTTTGTTTTTTTACCCGGGCCAGCTTCTGGAGCGGGCCGGTGGCGGAGAGCTTTTCCCACACCTGATGACGCCAGGCGACCACCTGGGCGCTCTGGTTGAAGATCATCATAACGATCAGGATCACCGCATAGATCAGCATGCGGTAGTCGTTCAGGCCGCGCAGCATCTCGGGCAGCACATACAAAACCGCCGCCGCGATCACGGAACCGCGGATATTGCCGATGCCGCCCAGAACCACAAACACCAGAACCAGGATGGAGGTGTTGTAGTCAAACTTCTTGGCCGCCAGAGCGGACATGTTCAGCGCGTACAGCACGCCCGCCATACCGGCCAGGAAGGCGGAGGTGATGAAGGCCATCAGCTTGTACTTGGTCACATTGATGCCGGTGGCTTCGGCGGCGATGCGGTTGTCTCGAATGGACATGATCGCACGGCCGGCGCGGGAGTTGATCAGGTTCAGCACCACAAACAGGGTGATAAGCACCAGAATGATGCCAGCAGTGAAGCTGGAGGCCTTGGTCATGCCGCTGATGCCGATGGCACCGTTGATGATGACCTCGCCGTCCTCGCCCATGTTCAGGGAGGTGGCGTCCTTCATGGAGAAGTGGAAGCCGTTGCTGTCCCAGCCCAGATAGATGGCATTCAGAATGTTCTTGATGATCTCGCCGAAGGCCAGGGTCACGATGGCCAGATAGTCACCCCGCAGCCGCAGCACGGGGATGCCGATCAGGAAGCCGAACACACCGGCCATCACGCCGCCGATGAGCATGGACACTGCCAGACCCAGAACGGAGGGCAGGCTCTGACCTGCGATCATCCAGAACACCGCACCGGAGAAAGCGCCGACGCTCATGAAGCCCGCATGGCCCAGGCTCAGCTCGCCCAGGATACCGACGGTCAGGTTCAGGGATACCGCCAGGACCACATAGGTACAGATGGGCACCAGCATGCCCTGCATGGAATTGCTCAGCAGGCCGCCGCTGGACAGCAGCTGCATCACCAGATAAAACAGCACCACGATGCCGTAGGTGATCAGGTTGCTTCGGGTGGACTTTTTCATGGTTTTCAGAATATTCATAACCGCCACCTCACACCTTTTCACTGATTTTCTTGCCCAGCAGACCGGTGGGACGCACCAGCAGCACGATGATCAGCACCGCGAACACGATGGCGTCCGCCAACTGGGTGGAAATGTAAGCTTTGCTCATGATCTCGATCACGCCCAGCAGGATGCCGCCCACAAAAGCGCCGGGAATGGAACCGATGCCGCCGAACACCGCGGCGGTGAAGGCCTTGATGCCGGGCATAGCGCCGGTGGTGGGCTGCAGGGTGGGATAAGCCGAGCACAGCAGCACACCGGCCACTGCCGCCAGAGCGGAACCGATGGCGAAGGTCATGGCGATGGTGGAGTTCACGTTGATGCCCATCAGCTGGGCAGCGCCCTTATCCTCGCTCACGGCCAGCATGGCACGGCCCATTTTGGTGTTGTTCACGAAGAAGATCAGGCCAGCCATGATGACGGCGCTTACCAGGATGGTCACGATGGTCTCGCCGGAGATGACCAGCCGGCCGCCTGCCAGCTGCACCGGAGCCAGGCCCACCACGGAGGTGAAGGACTTGGGGTCCGCGCCCCAGATGAGCAGAGCCAGGTTCTGAAGCAGATAGCTCACGCCGATGGCGGTGATCAGAACCGCCAGCGAGGAGGCGCTGCGCAGCGGCTTATAGGCAAACCGCTCGATCACGATGCCCAGCAGCGTGCATAGGGCCATGGAAATAACAATGGCCAGCAGCGGAGGCATGCCCATCTGGTTCACCGCAATGAACACGATGTAGCTGCCCACCATGATCACATCACCATGGGCGAAGTTCAGCATCTTGGCAATGCCGTACACCATGGTGTAGCCCAGGGCGATGATGGCATACACACTGCCCAGGCTGATGCCGTTGATTAAGTAGGACAGAAATTCCATACTCGATTCCCCTTTTTTCGCGGCGGCGGACCGGTGATGCCTACACCTGTCTGCCGCCACCGCACAGAATATATGGATTATTATAGCACTGCTGTAAAGTGCACACAAGAATCCCGCAGCATTTTCTGCCGGATTTTGCCGGATTTTTGAATAAAAAAGGGCTGCTGCGCCCCCGGCGAGCAGCCCTTTCAGCACCGGACCAGGCCGGACTGTTTCAATTACATTGCGGTGTAAGCACCGTTCTGGATCTTAACGGCACGAGGAGCCTTGTTCACTTCGCCGGTGGCTTCCCACTTCATGCCTTCGCCGGTCAGGCCGTCCACAGTGATCTGGGTCATGGCGGTCTTCAGGGCGTCACAGATAGCGGAAGCGTCCATATCAGCGGTCACGCCGCCCTGCTCGCAGGCAGCCAGGATGGTGTAAACACCGTCGTAAGCATCAGCAGCAAACTGGTTGGGCGTCTCGCCGAACTTCTCCTGGTACTTGGACACGAAGTTCTGGGTCTTCTCGTCCTGTGCGTCGGCAGCGAAGGGAGTCAGCAGCATAACGCCCTCGAACAGAGAGGTGTCGGCGCCTTCGATGGTCAGCAGGCCGTCCAGACCGTCGCAGCCAAACACAGTGGCGGTGCAGCCCTGCTTGTTCATCTCCTGGATGATCAGGTTGGCTTCGCTGTAGTAGATGGGCAGGAACACCAGCTCAGCGCCGGAGCTCTTGGCCTTCTGGACCTGTACGGAGAAATCGGTCTTGTTGTCGGCGGTAAAGGCTTCGTCGGCCACGATCTCCAGGCCCTTCTTGGCAGCCTCTTCCTTGAACTTGTCGTGGATGCCGGAAGAATAAGCGTCGGAGCTGTCGTAGATCACGGCGATCTTGGTGGCCAGGCCGTTATCGGCGATGTAGTCCGCGGAAGCGACGCCCTGGTTGGGGTCGGTGAAGCAGACCTGGAAGGCATTGTCTTCCTTGATGACGTCCACCGCAGAAGCGGAGGGAGTCAGCAGGAACATGTTGTCAGCCGCGGTCTCGGGAGCTACGGTCAGGCAGGGCTGGGTGGTAACGGTGCCCAGCAGGGCCTGCATGCCCCAGTCCTTCAGGTTGTTGTAAGCGTTCAGGGACTTCTCGGGGTCGTTCTCGTCGTCCTGGAAGTTCAGCACGAACTGCAGGCCGCCCTGGGCGTTGATCTCTTCCACAGCCAGCTCGGCGCCGTTCTTAACAGCGTTGCCGTAGATGGCAGCGCCGCCGGTCAGGGGGCCGATGCCGCCGATCTTAATGGCTGCGCCGGAGGCGGTGCCGGTGGTGGATGCTGCACCGGAAGCAGTGGATGTCGCGCCGCTGGTGCCGGATGCACCGCCACAAGCAGCGAAGCTGAATGCCATTGCGGCCGCAAGGACCAAACTCATTGCTTTTTTCATGTGGGTTCTCCTCCGATCTTCCCCCGCACACCCCTTATCTGTTTTCTGTGGGGGGAATTTTTTGCTTTTCTAAATTATACGGACATCAGTGCAAAATTGCAATTCGCTATTTTCACATACTTTTTATCGTTGTAAAGCGTAAACGTGGTGATAATGCACAGTAATCTTTGTTTTTTTGGACAAAGGAAACTGTTCATTTGGCAATTTGTAATGCTTTCGTTATTATTCTTCCCGCAAAAAGCCGTTTTTTCAGCAAAAAAGAGCGTTTTAAGCATTGCAAACCCTTCGCTTTTCTGTATAATAGGTGTATTACCTTTTTCCGTGTGTGCATTTTGCCCGCGGTGGGGATACTTTTGTGTAGGGAGCGTTATAAAAGTATGAAACTGCTGGAAGAGCGAATCGTAAAGGACGGTCAGGTCCGCCCGGGCAATATTATTAAAGTGGATTCCTTTTTGAACCATCAGCTGGATGTGAACCTGCTGGACGAGATCGGCAAGGAATTCTACCATATTTATAAAGACGACGGCATCAACAAGATCCTCACCATTGAGGCTTCCGGCATTGCCATTGCCTGCATGACCGCACGTTACTTCGATGTTCCGGTGGTGTTCGCCAAAAAGGCCAAGAGCAAAAACCTGGACGGCGAGGTCTTTACCTCCACCGTACATTCCTTTACTTATGGCAAGGAATACGACATCACCCTGGCCAAGAAGTTCCTGGGACCCCAGGACCGGGTGCTGATCCTGGATGACTTCATGGCGGTGGGCAAGGCCATGCACGGTCTGCTGGACGTGTGCGAGCAGGCCGGGGCCACTGTGTGCGGCATCGGTATCACCATTGAAAAGGGCTTCCAGCCCGGCGGTGACTCCCTGCGTGCCGCGGGCTATAAGCTCACCAGCCTGGCCATTGTGGAAGGCGTGGACGACGAGGGCAACATCATCTTCCGTCCGCAGGAGGACTAAGTTTTCCGCAGGCCATTTTGCGGTTTGCGCCGCAGGGGAAAGCCGCAAGGCCTTCCCGGGCCTTTTGAGAAAACTTCATCAAGCAAAAAAGAACACCCGGATGAAAACTCATCCGGGTGTTCTTTTTGTTCTTTCGGGGAACCTGTCCGCTTATTCCGCAGCCTGCTCGCCTTCGGGCTGGGCATTCTGCTTCACACGGTCGATGATCAGTTCGTAGCCGCCGTTGCCGTACTGGATGCAGCGGTTGATGCGGCTGATGGTTGCCGTGCTGATCTCCACGCTCTTCACGATCTGCTCGTAGGTCTTGCCATCCAGCAGCATCTTGGCAGCTTCCAAACGCTGGGCCATGTCGGCCAGCTCCTTCATGGTGCAAAGATCCTCAAAGAAGGTATAGCACTCTTCCATGCTCTGCAAAGAAAGGATGGCCTCGAACAACGCGGTGGTCGCGGGGTTTCTCAGATGATTCTTGTCAGCCATTACGCACCTCACAATTTGCTTTCTTGTTTTATTTGACTAAAGTGTATCACATAAAATTCCAAAAAGCAAGCCCGCATGATGGAATTTTTACGTTAATTTACACAAAGCTTTGCCTGGTTTGACGCAGCTCCCACAGGCAAAAAAACAGAGCCTGCCCCACCTTATTTTCAGCGGACGGCCCTTATCTCTCATGAGCAGGGATTATTGTAGCACGACTTTTGGCCATTTGCAAGCGATTTGGTCGAATTACCACTTTATTATTGCAAATTAGTGCATTGGAACAATGTGTATGTACCAAAAGGACAAAACCATACGATCAAAACTCCATTGAAACGCCAAAGCCCAAGATTTTCCCATTTCAAATTCCGCAAAACGGAGCATGCTCCGCTTGTTTTTTGCGCGCTTGTGGCTCATTGCCTGCCTTTGTAATCAAGCCCTGAAAAGAGCATAGAAAAAGGGCGGCGCTCGTTCTGAGCGCCGCCCCTTACGGCTTGTTTGTCGGCCCTTGTGCGCTGTTTCGCGGTGTGCGACTTAAAACCACCGCGAACGCCGGGCCGAAGCCTTCTATTCACAATCGGATCGCCGGGCTGCACACAGCCCCGTCTGTTCTCCCAAAGGCTTTCGCCCACAAAAACGGGACCAGCACCGCACCGGCAGGATGAAAGCGAATGATCTGCGCCGCAATGGGCGCGGGTAAGTCGGAATCGACTTACTTCATCATGCTGGCAACCTCGGCAGCGAAGTCGTCGGACTTCTTCTCCAGGCCCTCGCCCTTCTCGTAGCGGGCGAACTTGGTGATCTTGATCTCGCCGCCCAGCTCCTTGGCCACCTTATCGGTGTACTTGGCAACGGTCAGCTCGTTGTCCTTAACGAACTCCTGATCCACCAGGCAGTTCTCCTTGTAGAACTTGCCGATGCGGCCCAGAACCATCTTCTCCTTGATGGCGTCGGGCTTGTTGGCGTTCTTGGGATCGTTGGCGATCTGAGCCAGCAGGATCTCCTTCTCCTTCTCGATCACCTCAGCGGGCACGTCGGCCTCGCACAGGTAGCCGGGGTTGGCAGCGGCGATCTGCATGGCGATGTCCTTGCCGTAAGCCTCGAACTCGGGCTTCGCAGCGATCTCCTCGCTGGTCTCGAAGCCAACCAGAACAGCATGGGTGCCGCCGGCATGGATGTAAGCGGAGCAGATGCCCTCGAAGCGCTCGAAACGGCGGATCTTGATGTTCTCGCCGATGACCAGGATCTTCTCCTTCAGAGCAGCCTCAACGGTGTCCTCGCCCATCTTGCAGGCCAGCAGAGCGTCCACGTCAGCGGGGTTCTGCTCGGCAACAACGCCAGCAACGTCCTTTACGAAGGTCTGGAACATGTCGTTCTTGGCAACGAAGTCGGTCTCGGCGTTCACCTCAACCACAACGCCCACCTTGCCGCAGACAGTGGCGTAAACCATGCCCTCGGCGGCGATGCGGCCAGCCTTCTTCTGAGCGGCGGCCAGGCCCTTCTCACGCAGGTACTCAACAGCCTTCTCGAAATCGCCGTTAGACTCGGTCAGAGCCTTCTTGCAATCCATCATGCCGCAGCCGGTCTGCTCACGCAGGTTCTTAACGTCTTGTGCAGTAAAAGCCATTTTGATTATCCCCTTTCGTTATCGGTGGAAAATGGTGGGTGCTCAGGCCTCGGCAGCCTCAGCGGTCTCCTCGGCGGCGTTCTGCTCGCCCTGGCGGCCTTCCATCACGGCGTCGGCCATAGCGCCGGCGATCAGCTTAACAGCACGGATGGCGTCGTCGTTGCCGGGGATCACGTAGTCGATCTCGTCGGGGTTGCAGTTGGTGTCGACGATAGCTACGATGGGGATGTTCAGCTTGCGGGCCTCAGCCACAGCAATGCGCTCCTTGTGGGGGTCAACGATGAACATCGCCTTGGGCAGGCCGTGCATGTTCTTCACACCGCCCAGGAACTTCTCCAGCTTCTCGATCTCCAGCTCCAGCTTGGCAACTTCCTTCTTGGGCAGCAGATCAAAGGTGCCGTCCTCGCTCATCTGGCGCAGCTGCTCCAGACGGTCGATGCGCTTGCGGATGGTGCGGAAGTTGGTCAGCATGCCGCCCAGCCAACGAGCGTTTACATAGTGCATGCCGCAGCGGGTAGCCTCGTCCTTAATGGACTCCTGAGCCTGCTTCTTGGTGCCGACGAACAGGATCTCGCCGCCCTCGGAAGCAACCTCGCGAACAAAGTTGTAAGCCTCGTCCAGCTTCTTAACGGTCTTCTGCAGGTCGATGATGTAGATGCCGTTGCGCTCGGTGAAGATGTACTTCGCCATCTTGGGGTTCCAGCGGCGGGTCTGATGACCGAAGTGCACACCGGCTTCGAGAAGCTGCTTCATAGATACTACTGCCATGTTTAAATCCTCCAAAAAATTGTTTTTACCTCCGCATTGCATGCATGGTCTCCCACCCTAGCGGGCACAGGGGAACAAAGCAATGCGTGTGTATTGCCGGTATAGTATACCACAAGGGTGCCGGGATTACAAGCACTTTTTTCGCATTTCTCCGCGAAAAAAGCCGCGAAACCACGCAAAAAAGGGCGGCGCAGCCCCGCAAGGCCCCGCCGCCCTCTCTCATTGCCCGCCCAGGGCGTATTCCTGGCCGAACATCAGGTCGTATTGCAGCATCCAGTGCTCGTCAAACCACTGGGTCTGCTCTTCGGTCAGCTCCTCGGTATCCGCCGAGCCGTCCGGCTGGATGGTCACGCCGTGGGTCCGGCTGCGGTAAGCCGACAGCTGATCGATCAGATGGTCGAACAGCGCGGGCTGTTCCAGGCCGTAGAGCTCAAAGGTCACCGGGCTGATCTCATAGGCGCCCACGGTGCCGATGTCCACCGGCTCGTCCCAGTAGTTGGACCAGATCATCAGGGGCATCTGGTGCAGCTCCGGCGCCTCGCTGTCCTGCGAGGAGGAGTAGCCGGTGGCGGTGTAGACCTCATAGCCGCTGCCGATGGGATTATAATGGTCGCCCCAGAACACCAGAATCACCGGCTCGTCCACCTGGGAGAAGTAATCGGTCAGCTCGCCCAGCATGGCGTCCGCTTCTTTTACACCGGTGGCAAAGTCCCGCAGAGCGCCCAGGGTCTTGTCGCTGATGCCCTCGGGGGCCTTCACGATGTCCACCAGCTCCTCCTCGGGGTAGTTGGCCTCGTTGTAGCTGGTGTGGTTCTGCATGGTCACCGCGTGCATGAACAGGGGCTGATCCTGATCCCGCTCCTCCCATTCCTGGATGATGCGGCGGGTCATCTCGGCGTCGGTCACCAGACCGCCGCCCCAGTAGTAGTCGCGCTTCTTTTCGGGATTTTCAAAATTCTCCAGAGAGATGAATTCATCAAAGCCCAGGTTGGGGTAGGCGGTGTTGCGGCTCCAGAACTTGGCATAATAGCAATGGATGGCCTGCGTGGCATAGCCCTGCTCTTTTAAATAAGAAGCAACCGAGAACATGGGCCGGGTCACATGCTGCTGGAAGGGCTTGCAGCCGCTGGGCAAAAACTCCACCGAGTAGCCGGTGAGCGCCTCAAATTCCACATCGCAGGTACCGCCGCCAAAGCTTGGGCTGTAAGCCTTGCCGTAGGCGGCGCTTTCCATCAGCCGATGCAGATTGGGGGTGACCTCCTGGTCAAATTCCACCCCGTACTCCTCCAGCTCGGCCACGTCCCAGAAGGACTCGTTCATCACAAAGATGATGTTGGGCTGCTTCACCGCCCCGTCGCCCTCGTTTTTGTAGCTGCCGGTGAATTCCGGCGCCAGGTCCTGGGAGGCATCCTTGTCGATGATCTCCTGAACCGCCTCCTGGCTGTAGCCGGCGGGCTTGTCCACCTGCAGGTTCTGGATGTTGGTCAGAAAGCCTGCGATCACGCCATAGTTGCGGTAATAGCGGTTCTGCATCCACATATCCGGGGTGATGCCCACCATCTGGGAGACCGTGGGGCTGATGAACACTCCGAACACCAGTGCCAGCGCACCCACAGCGGGGATGCCCGCACCCAGCAGCCGGGAACGAACACTGGTTTTGGGCTCCCGCACAAAGCAGGCCAGCACGAACAGCGCAGCGAAGATCAGCGCGCTGACCCACATGGAGGTCTGCAGCTCCACGCCGGACTTGCCCGCCACGTCGGTGGCTTCCGAAAACTGGGACAGGTCCCAGGGGAAGAAGGGCTCGCCCCGCAGCTTCAATTTAAAGTATGTAACCGCCGCCGGGATGCAGCCCAGCAGCCCGGTCACAGTTACCGCCAGCGGATGCAGCCGGGTGGCCCGGGCCAGTGCCTGATAAATGCAGCCCAGCAGCAGCCAGGTGAGCAGGAAGGCGGGCAGATGGGGCAGCACGTTATCGGTGAGCACCTTCATGGTCAGCTCGCCCCGGTGAATCCACTCGGTACATACCAGGGTGATCAGGCTCACCACCGGAGCCATGGCATAGCGCAGCGGGCTGAGCCGCCGGGCAATGCCGTCAAAAATCGACGGTTTTGTCTTAACGCTTTGCAACGATTTGTTCCTCCTTTGACCGGGCGGCGCGGCCCGCTCCGGCAGACTTCCCCGCCCCGGCCCCGCACCCTTTGCTGAAAAGGAAACGAGGCTCAGGCGGTATTTGTTTCATTTCCCGGGCAATTTTTTGCCCGCAGATTGTTTTTGGCAACGGCAACACCGCATAAATTCAGGTGTTGGCGTGAATTGCGGGGTGTTGCCTCTGGTTCACGTAAAACGGAAACGCTGTTTATTATACGATGCTTTTTGCAGGCGGCGCAAGTTTTCAGCTGCTTACAAATTTGTGAAAGATTGCCCAAATGCCCTCTTCCGGCTTCTGGCGCTGGGATTCCGGCAGCGGACAATTCACCAAAATCACATCCTCGCCGATGGTCTCGATCTGCCGCCAGGGAATGATCAGATCCTCTTCCCTGCCCAGCAGGCCGAACCAGCGGGGCCGCCCCCTCAGGATCAGCCCCTGCACCTGGGCACTGCTCACCTCCAGCTCCAGATCGTCGGCCCGTCCCAGCTTCGCGCCGGAGCCCAGCTGCACCACGTCCTTTTTGCACAGTTGCCGCAATGTCACAGCCCATCGCCCCCTTTTGTTTTCTTCCATTGATATGCCCCGGCGCGGCTGCTCATGCCCAAAGTTTTGCCGGGGCATTGGCCCAAAGGGGAAAATCGTGTATAATAAAGGCAATATCCCCGGGCCGTGCGCCCTTGGACGATTGCAAAGGAGAATCTGGCCTTATGTATAAAAACATCATCTTCGATCTGGGGGGCGTGGTGGTCGACTTCAAGCCCCGGGAGTTTCTGCTGGAGCGCTTTTACAATGAGGAGATCGAGCAGAAGGTATTCGAGCTGACCTTCGGCAGCGAGGAGTGGCTGCTGCTGGACGCCGGCAAGTTGAGCCGGGCCGAGGGCAACGCCCTGATGCTGGAAAAAGCCACTGCCGCCGGCTGTGCCTTCGAGGTACAGAGCGTGCTGGACGACTGGGCCCGTATGCTGAAGACCCGCCGCAAAACCGTGGAGGTGATCAAGCGGCTGAAGAAGATGGGCTTTTCCATCTACTATCTGTCCAACATTCCTCAGGACGTGATCGACGAGATCCGCCAGCGGGAGTTCTGGCCCCTGTTCGACGGCGGCATCGCCTCCTGCGAGGCAAAGCTCACCAAGCCGGACCCGGCCATCTACAAGCTGCTGCTGGAGCAGTACAGCCTTGTCCCCGCCGAGACCATCTTTGTGGACGACCACAAGCCCAACACCACCGCCGCCTTCGACCTGGGGATCACCGGCATCCACTACAAGGGCAGCTCCTCCTTCATCCGGGCGCTGAACACCTGCGGCATTCCCATCAAGGAGCATCTGCTCTGGTAATTTTTACCCTTCCATAAAACAACCTATGCGCCGCGCGCTTTCCCTTTCCGGGAGATGTGCGCGGCGCATTATTTTTTTGACAGCTTTCTCCGGGCCGCCGCGCTACAATCGAAGCCAGAGCGGGCGAACATGCCCGGCGAAAGGAGCGGGGTACAGCTGTGAAGACCGTGATCTATCTGGACGTGCTTTTGCTGGTAAATTTTCTGGTGGCCTATCTTCTGCTGCGTGCGGTGGGCTTTTTGTGCGGCGCGCCGCCGGGCTTTTGGCGCACCTGCGCCGGGGCGGTGATGGCCGCTTTGTCCTCGCTGATTCTTCTTGCCCCGCCGCTGCCCGCTGCTCTGAGCCTTTTGTACCAGGCCGCCAGCGCCGCTGCCGTATGCCGGACGGCCTGCCCCTTCCGGGGCTGGCGAGGTTTTGCGCGCCAGACCGTGTGGTACTTTCTTTTGAATCTGGGACTGGCCGGAGCAGTGCTGCTGGCTTTGAGCCGCGGTCTTCCTCTGGGCGCGCAGACCAACAACTTCGCGGTCTATTGGGCGGTCTCCCCCAGCCTGCTGGTGGGATGCGCCGCACTGGTCTATCTGACCCTGCGGCTGGTGCTGCTGGTTTTCGGCGGGCCGAAGGAAACCGAATGCTGGCAGCTCCGGCTTTCTCTGGACGGTGCGGATGGTCCGCCGCTTGCCGCCCTGCTGGACACCGGTTTTCTGCTGCGGGACCCTCTGAGCGGTCAGGCGCCGGTGCTGGCCAGCTACACCAGCCTGCGCGGCGCTTTGCCGGAGGCTGTCGCCGCCTTTCTGGCAGGCTTTTTTGCCGGAGCCTGCCCCGAACCGCCGCCCGGCACGCCCGTTCGGCTGATCCCCTGCAAGACCGCCGGCGGCATGCGTACTCTGCCCGCCGTGGGCGGCTTTTCCGCCCGGCTTTCCGGCCCCGGCAAGGTCCGGCAGGCAGACCGTGTACTGGTGGTTTTCACCGACCAGACCCTGGCGGACGGCTCGGTACAGGCGCTGTTCGGCGCCGAATTTTATCACACCGCACGGCCCGTGCAGCGCCGTTTTGCACAAGCCGGGCGGGAAAGGAGCGCTGTGGAATGAAATGCAATTGGCTTTCCCGCGCCTGGCACGCTCTGCTTTGCTGGCTCTGTCTGCCGGACGCGGTGTACTACATCAACGGACCGGAGACTCTGCCCCCGCCCCTGACTCCCGCCGAGGAAAAGCTGGTCTTTGCCGGGCTGGAGGAGGGCCGCCAGAGCTGCCGGGACATCCTGATTACCCACAATCTGCGGCTGGTGGTCTACATCGCCAAAAAGTTCGAGGGCAGCAACGTTTCGGTGGAGGACATTATCTCCATCGGTACCATCGGGCTGATCAAGGCGGTGAACACCTTTGCCCCCTCCAAGAACATCAAGCTGGCCACATACGCCAGCCGGTGCATTGAAAATGAGATTCTGATGTATCTGCGCAAGAGCAGCAACCGCCGTCAGGAGGCCAGTATCGACGAGCCGCTGAACACCGACGGCGACGGCAACGAACTGCTTCTCTCGGATGTGCTGGGCAGTGACCAGAACCAGATCAGCGCCCAACTGGAGCAGGACGCGGAAAAAGACATGCTGCGTCAGGCGGTGGCCCGGCTGGCCCCCCGGGAGCGGCAGATCATGCAGATGCGCTTTGGTCTGACCGATGGCATCGAGCGCACACAAAAAGAGGTAGCGGACGCCATCGGCATCTCGCAGAGCTATATCTCCCGGCTGGAAAAGCGGATCATCCTGCGGCTGCGCCGGGAACTGGAAAAATCACTCTGAAAGGCAATGCAGGGCCAGGCAAGAAATTCTTGCCCGGCCCTGCATTTTATCGAGTGACGGCGCACCGGCAATCCGCCGCGAAGCGCTCCAGCAGGCTGCCCGCAAGCCCCATCTCCCCCGAGGGCAGATACAGCCCATAGCAAAAACCGTCCCGCTGCCAGCAGGCCAGCGCACTGCCGCCGGGTGCCTGGCGCAGCTCGGTGCGCACGCCGCTCACCGGCCGCACCGTGAGCTGGTCGTACTCCGGCAGCCCCAGCTCCCACAGACGCAGCTCCTCTCCTTCCGGAGCCACCCGCAGCACCGCCGTCCAGCTGGGCTGAATAAAGAATTCCAGCTGGCCCACGCGCCGCCCCATCAGATACACCCGGTCCAGCCGCAGATAAGGCGTGTCGGGCAGCTGCGTCACCTTGAAGCCCGCCTTTACGGTGAAATCCGGCGTTTGCAGCTGCTGCTTCTCCCGGACGCAGCGGTCATAGAAGATCGCCCACAAAAAGGCTAGCCCCGCCGTGAGCAGGAGCACTATTCCCATGCAGCACAGCAGCCAAAGTTCCGAGGTCATCGTCGCATCCACTCCCTTGCATCGTTTGTGTTCACAGTATGCCGGGCGGTCATTTTGTGTGAATCTTGCTGCCTTAACCGGTGTGGCATAAGAAAACAACGGTTCTGCCTTAGGATTTTGGCGCACAAAATGTTCAAAGGAGCGGGCAAGCCACCAAGGCTTGCGCCGCCCCTTTTCGCACTTTCTGCATCCAAAATCCTGGGGCACGGGCTGCGGGCGCGTCAATGATGCGCCCGCTCTGCTTTCGCAGACCGCCCAGCCGGTCCGAGACCCCACTGGGGTCTCGGCCGCTCCGCGGACCCGGACTGCTTTGCACCGGAAAAGGCCCGATTTTGATGGGAGTGCAAGGAAAAGACCCGCAGTGGGCTGCGGGCGCGTCAATGATGCGCCCGCTCTGCTTCGCAGACCGCCCTGGCCGGTCGAAGAACCCACTGGGTTCTTCGCGGTTTGCGCCGCCCCGGCACCCTTGGTGGTTGTCAAGGGGCTTTGACGCTGCAATCCCGCAAAAGCGGCCCTTTTCCGGCGTCGTTTTCTTATGTCACACCGGCTTTATTCCTGCTTTTTTGCGGCTGCGGGCCCTGATTTTGCCAGCCCCGTTCCTGACTGCCCCGCCCCCGCCGCGGCCATACTTTGAACAGGCACCCTTGCCTGTTTGGAGTGTGAATGCGTTTGTATTACAACAAAGTGGAGCTGTGCGGCGTGGACACCGCCCGCCTGCCGGTGCTGAGCGAGGCGGAGAAAAAGCGGCTGCTGCTTGCCGCGCACGAGGGCGACGACACTGCCCGCCAAACTATGATCCAGGGCAACCTGCGTCTGGTACTCAGCGTGGTGCAGCGTTTTTCCGGCCGGGGCGAATGCATGGACGACCTGTTCCAGGTGGGCTGCATCGGGCTGATCAAGGCCATCGACAACTTCGACCCCAATCTGAATGTGCGTTTTTCCACCTACGGCGTGCCCATGATCGTGGGCGAGATCCGCCGCTTTCTGCGGGACAACAACCCCTTGCGGGTGAGCCGCTCCATGCGGGACACCGCCTACCGGGCCATGCAGGCCCGGGAGCAGCTGCAGAAGGAGCTGGGCCGGGAGCCCAAAGCAAAGGAGATCGCCGCCCGGCTGGACATGCCGGAGCGAGCGGTGACTCTGGCGCTGGAGAGCGTGGTGGAGCCGGTGAGCCTGTACGAGCCGGTGTACAACGACGCGGGCGACGCCATGTATGTGATGGATCAGGTGGGCGAAACCGACGGTGAGGACAGCTGGATCAGCGAGATCCTCTTTAAGGACACGGTGCATCAGCTCAGCGAGCGGGAGAAAAAGATCATGGCCCTGCGCTATCTGTCGGGCAAGACCCAAATGGAGGTGGCCCGGGAGATCGGCATCAGTCAGGCCCAGGTGAGCCGTTTGGAGAAAAACGCCCTGGGCCGCATCCGGGACCAGCTGTGAGCAGCCCGGCAGGCGAAGCAATCAAAAAGGGTGTGCCCCTCATTCCGGAGGGGCACACCCTTTTTTGCCGTTCATCGGTCACTCTTCATAATAATAGCAGCCCACGCCCAGCGCACCCGGGCCGGTGTGACAGGCGATGCTCAGGCCCAGCGCGCTGCACTGCACCTTGCAGCGGGGGAAGCGTTCCTGCACATACTTCTGCCACTTTTTGCCCACCTCCGGCGAACCGGAATAGGCCACGCCGATGTGCATGGGCATCCCTTCAAAGCGGCCGGTCAGGTCCGCACAGATGGCATCCAGCAGCTTGTCCTGGGCCTGGGCCAGGCCCCGCACCTTACCGTAAGCGTCAATGCCGCCGCCCTGAATCTGCAAAAGGGGCTTGATGTTCAGCACGGTGCCGATGGCCGCTGCCGCCGGGGTGACCCGTCCGCCCTTTTTCAGGTATTTCAGGGTATCCACGGTCAGATATACGCTGGCCTTCAGGGCGTTCTCCTCCAGGTTCTGCTTGATCTGTACAGCGGTCAGACCCCGCTTTGCCAGCACCTGTGCGTCCAGCACCGACTGGCGCTGGGGCAGCGAAATGCGCTTGTTGTCCACCACCTGGACCCGGCCGCCGTATTCCGCCGCCAGAGCCAGCGCGGTGGCGGTGGTCCCGCTCAGACCGCTGCTCATGGGGATGTGCACCACGGCCTCATACTCGGTCAGAAGCTTATCCCACAAATTGGTCACGGTCTCCGGGCTGGGCTGGCTGCTGGTGATGTTGGCCCCGGCCGCCTGCCGCCGGTAAAACTCCTCCGCCGTCAGGTCCACGCCCTCCAGCATCCACCGCCCATCCACCGAGAAGGGCATGGGCAGGCAGTATACTCCCAGCTTTTTGGCTTCTTTTTCCGAGATACCGCTGTTGGTGTCGGTCACAATTGCGATCTTCATCTTCTCAATCCGCCTCTCCGCCCTGGCGCGGGCGCTGGTTTTGCTGTTCTTTTAACCAATGGTACACGCCCCGGGCCGGTTTGTCAATTCGCGGCGGGATTGAGTCCGGCTTTTTGCGGCGGGGCACTGGTCAGGCCGGATATTTTGTGGTATGCTTTAGGATGTAATTTTATGGGCTGCCGGCGGTTTCGCCGGGCCCGCGCTGCATTGTATGCCTGTTTGAACGAAGAAGGAGCCCTTGCCCTATGACCTACCGCCTGCGCAGCCAGACCGGCGATTCCATCGCTGTGCCTCAGCTGATCTTCACCAACCTCACCCGCGCCACCGGCGACCACATGCGGGTGGCGCTTTACATTCTGGCCACCCACAGCACCGACCCCAAGGACATCGCCCACGCGCTGGCGCTGAAGAATGTGCAGGCCGCCCAAAAGGCGCTGGATTTCTGGCACGGAGTAGGTCTGTTGGAGCTGGAACGGGACGCCGCGCCCCCCGCTCCCCTACCTGCCAAGCAGCCGCCCCTCACCGCCGAGGAGCTGCGTATGGCCGCCATGCGGGACCCCATGGTGAGCACCCTGGCCACCGAGGCTCAGGCCTATCTGGGCCAGAGCCTGGGCCAGAAGGACATCCAGCGGCTGGTCTCGCTGTATGTGAACGAGAGCATCCCGGTGGATCTGATTTTGCTGTGCGCGGCGCATATTTCCAGCCAGGGCCGCCATTCGGTGACCCAGCTGGAACGGGAACTGGACCGCTGGGCCCAGGAGGGTGTGACCACCGGCCAGGAGGCCGAGGCCTACCTGCAGCGCTTGAAGGAACGCGGCCAGCGGGAGGAAAAGGCCGCCGCCATTCTGGGCATGCCTGTGGGCGCGCTCACCCTGGCGGACAAGCGGTGCATCCGCCGCTGGTATGAGGAGTTCGGTTACTCGGATGCCATGGTGGAGGAGGCAGTGCTGCACGGCAACGGCAGCAAGGACCCCAAGTACATCAACGGCATTCTGAAAAGCTGGTACGCCAAGGGCTGGCGCACCCCCGCAGACGCTCGGGGCGGCGGCTCGCTGACCGGCGCGAATGTGCGGGTGGACCGGCAGGCTCCCAGCGGCAACGACATCCTGCAGCGGCCCGCACGCCGCCCGCTGCGCCTGAAACAGGAGGAATAAGCCATGCGCACCAAAAACGAACTTTACCGGGAGGCCCTGCGCCAGGTGGCCAGCCGCCGCCAGCGGGCGGTAACCCAGGCCCAGGAGCGCCGGGCCCGTGCGCTGGCCGCCCTGCCTCGGCTGGGCGAGCTGGAAGCCCAGGTGCAGTCGCTGGGGCTGCGCACCATGGAGCTGGCCGCCAAGGGCGCGCCCCAGGCCGAGCGCCAGGCGGTGGCCGAACAGCGCCGCCAGACCCAGGAGGAGCTCCGGCAGCTGCTGGCCCAAAACGGCTACGGCCCCCAAAGTCTGGAGCCCCGCTACACCTGCCCGGACTGCCAGGACACCGGCATGGTGAATGGCCGCCTGTGCCCCTGCGTGGGCAAGCTGGCAAGGCAGCTGCGCTGGAAGGAGATCAGCGAGGAGACCCCGCTGAGCCTGTGCAGCTTCGAGAGCATGAACCTTTCGCTCTATCCGGACGCCATCGACCCGGCCACCGGCGAGAACATCCGCGCGCTGATGCGGGATAATCTGGCTTACCTGCAGGCCTACGCCCGGGAATTCGATATGAAGAATGCCAATCTGCTGATTTACGGCAACGCGGGCCTGGGCAAGACCCACGCCGCCCTGGCCATTGCCAAGACGGTGCTGGAAAAGGGCTTCAACGTGGTGTACATCTGTGCCCAGAACCTGTTCAGCCAGCTGGAGCGGGAGCGTTTTGCGGACAGCTGTCCCCTGCTGGAGGCAGTGATGGAGGCGGACCTGCTCATTCTGGACGATCTGGGCACCGAGTATGTGAACCCCTACATGGCCAGCTGCTTTTACAACATTCTGAACACCCGCATTTTGGAAAACCGGCCCACCATCTACACCACCAACATTGTGGACGGCAAGGCCTTTGAGGTCCGCTATACCGAAAAGATCGCCAGCCGCCTGGGCGGCAGCTGCGAGCCGGTACTCTTTCTGGGTCAGGACATCCGGGGTCTGAAAAGCCGGATGTGATTTCTGCCCCGCCCGACAAACGCCAACAAAGGAAACGAGTCGTTCCGACCCGTTTCCTTTATTTTGCCCCGCTGTGGGGCGCTGACTGTGGAAAAATGGAGGATTGTGTAAATGAAGGAAAACATCATGGGAACCAAGCCGATGACTCCGCTTTTGCTGGGCATGGCCTTCCCCATCATGATCAGCATGCTGGTGCAGGCGCTGTATAACGTGGTGGACAGCATCTTTGTGGCCCGTCTCAGTGACGCGGCCCTCACCGCCGTGAGCTTCTCCTATCCGGTGCAGATGCTCACCATCGCGGTATCGGTGGGTACCAGCATCGGCGTGAACGCTCTGCTTAGCCGCCGCCTGGGCGAAGGTGACCGCAAGGCTGCTGACAAAGTAGCCCACAACGGCCTTTTGCTCATGGCGGCCAGCTGGGCGGTATTCGCGGTGTTCGGCCTGTTCTTCTCCGAGCTGTTTTTCAGCTTCTTTACCCAGAACCCGGAGGTTGCCGGGGGCGGCGCGGCCTACCTGCGCATCTGCCTGGTGTTCAGCCTGGGCATGTTTTTGCAGATCTGCCTGGAGCGGCTGATCCAAGTGACCGGCAAGACCGTTTACCAGATGGCCAGCCAGCTCACCGGCGCCGTAATCAACATCATTCTGGACCCTATCCTGATCTTCGGTATGTTCGGCATGCCCAAAATGGGCGTGGCGGGCGCGGCCGCGGCCACCGTGATCGGTCAGTGGATCGGCTGCGGGGTGGCACTGGTGCTGAACCTGCGCCACAACAACGAGGTCAAGCTGCGCATCAGCGCCCTGCGCTTTGATCTACCCACCGTGAAGAGCATCTATTCGGTGGGCCTGCCCAGCATCATCATGCAGAGTATCTCCAGCGTGATGACCTTCGGCATGAACTTCATTCTGGCAGGCTTTTCCGAGACCGCCGTTTCGGTGCTGGGCATCTATTTCAAATTACAGAATTTCGTGTTCATGCCCGGCTTCGGCCTCACCAGCGCTCTGGTGCCCATCGTGGGCTACAACTACGGCGCAGCCAAAAAGCAGCGCATCCTGGCCTGCACCAAAACGGCCATGATCTCCATCAGCGTAATCATGGTGTTCGGTACCGCCCTGTTCCAGCTGTTCCCCGGCCAGCTGCTGGCCCTGTTCAGCGACGGCAGCGACCTGGCCCGCACCGGCGAGCCCGCCCTGCGCATCATCTCGCTGAGCTTCGTGTTCGCGGGCATCGCCATCGTGCTGAGCAGCCTGTTCCAGGCTCTGGGCGAAGGAATGCACAGCCTTTTGATGAGCGTGTTCCGCCAGCTGGTGCTGCTGTTGCCCATCGCCTGGCTGCTGTCGCTTTCCGGCAATGTGGACCTGGTGTGGTACTCTTTCCTGATTGCAGAAATGGTTTCCCTCTGCTTTGCGCTCACCTTGTTCCGGCGCAGCTACAACAAGAAAATCAGGCATCTGGGCGGCGTTTGAGCACGTTTCTGGCGCTGGATTCCCACGCCGTGCGGCCCTTGCCCGAAGCGGTTCCTGTTTGGAGCCGTTTCGGGCTTTTTTTGTTGCGCAAATGGCCCGGGCTGTGCTATACTTTTTCTAAAGTATGATTTATTTGTGTGCAGGAGGCAATTGGATATGGCAAAAGCAAAAACCGGTGAAGCGGGGCCGCTGGGCGGCGCGGTGATCAGCCAGCAGATCGCGTCCCAGCTGCTGCGCGAGATGCGCACCGGCCCCTATGAAAGCTGTGAGCGGCTGCCCGCTGAGGTGGAGCTTGCGGCCCGCCTGGGGGTCAGCCGCACCGTGATCCGGGACGCGCTGGCCGAGCTGGAACGGGAAGGCTACGTGGAGCGGGTACGAGGCATCGGCACCGTGGTGAACCGGCGCATCGTGGCGCTGGACAACCGCCTGGACCAGAAATTCGAATACAACACCATGATCCGTGCCGCCGGTTATGTTCCCCATGCGGACAGCATCTCGGTGCAGCAGCTCACCGCAGACAGCCACCTGGCCCATCAGCTGGAGCTGGAAGTGGGCGACCCGGTGCTGATGGTACGCAAGCGGGTGCTGGCAGGAGAAATGCCGGTGATCTACTCGGTGGACTATCTGCCCGCCAAGCTGCTGGACCACGAGAGCGCCCAACGGCAGGATTTTGCCCGTCCCATCTTCGATATTCTGGAAGAGGTATGCGGCGTTTCGGTTACCAGTACCGTCACCCACACCAGTGCCGTGCTGGGCGATGCGGCCATCCGCAAAACGCTGGAGGTTCCGGACCACGAGGCTCTGCTGCTGATGGATGAGATCAGCTTCTCCAAGCTGACACGGCCGGTGATGTACTCCCTTTCCTACTACACCAATTTCTTCTCCTTCTCGCTGCTGCGCAAGAAGGTATAAAATTGCAAAAAAAGGCAGGTCGTTTTGACCTGCCTTTTTTTGTTATACCTGCACCGGCTGGGGCGCACCTGCCTCCGGCTGCCCCGGCAAAAGACACACCTGTCCCTGCTGCAAACAGGCGGTGAAGCTCTGACCCGGCTGGGCCTGGCCGCTGGCGATGCTGTCTGCCAACGCCTGCTCCACCGCCCGGCTTACCTGGCGGCGCAGCTCCCGGGCACCGTAGGCACTTTTGCCCCGCCGGGCCAGCTCCCGCGTCAGCTCATGGGTGTGGCGCAGCTGGTAACCGCTTCGTCCTGCCCGCTGTTCCAGTTCATCCAATAATTGCTCTGTAATTTGCTCCAGCGCCGGACCTTCCAGCGGCGAAAAGACCACCGCTTCGTCCAGACGGCCCATCAGCTCCGGCCGGAAAAACCGCTTGGCTTCCTCCAGCGCCAACTCCTTGCGGCGGGCCAGCTGGGCCGCCTGCCCGGCCGCGAAGCCCAGCGCCTCCGACTGGCCGCACAGATGCCGTGCGCCCAGGTTGCTGGTGAGCAGCACGATGCAGTGGGAAAAACCGGTCTTGCGGCCCTCGCTGTCGGTGAGCTGGCCCTCCTCCAGAATCTGCAACAGCAGGTTCTGCACGTCCGGGTGGGCCTTTTCGATCTCGTCAAACAGCACCACGCTGTAGGGACGGCGGCGCACCGCCTCGGTAAGCTGGCCGCCCTCGCCGTGGCCCACATAGCCCGGAGGCGCGCCGATCAGCTTGGCGGCGGCGTGAGCCTCCATATACTCGCTCATGTCAAAGCGGAGCAGCGCTTTTTCGCTGCCAAACCACTGGCTGGCCAGAGCTCGGGCAAGATGGGTCTTCCCCACGCCGGTGGGCCCCAGAAACAGGAAGGCCCCCATGGGGCGGGCGGTGTCCCGCAGGCCGGTGCAGGCCCGGCGGATCGCTCCCGCCACCGCAGCCACCGCCTGGGGCTGGCCCACCACCGCCTCGGCCAGACGATGCTCCAGCAGGTCCAGCTTGCGGCGCTGGTGTTCGGTGATGCGCTGGGCGGGCACTCCGCTGGCCCGGGCCACCACCTCTGCCAGCTGTTCCGGCTCCAGGGTGGGCGTGCCCGGCTGGTCCTGACTTTGGATGTGCAGCGCAGCGGCGGCCTCGTCGATCAGGTCGATGGCCTTGTCCGGCAGGAAACGCCCCGGCAGGTACCGCACCGACAGCTCCACCGCCGCCTCCAGCGTGCGCGGGGGCAGCGTGACCTGATGAAACCGCTCGTAACGGGGGGCCAGCCCCTGCAGAATCCGCACCGCCTGCTGAGGGTCCGGCTCCTCCACCAGCACCCGGCCGAACCGCCGTTCCAGCGCCGGGTCCTTCTGCATGCAGCGGCGGTATTCCTGCTGAGTGGTGGCGCCGATCATGCGCAGCTCGCCGCGGGCCAGCAGCGGCTTTAGGATATTGGCCGCGTCGATGGCCCCCTCCGCCGCGCCCGCGCCCACCACGGTGTGTAGCTCGTCCACAAACAGGATGGTGTTGCCCTCCCGGCAGATCTCCTCCAGCAGGTTTTTCAGCCGCTCCTCAAAATCGCCCCGGTATTTGGTGCCCGCCACCAGACTGGCCATATCCAGGCAGAGCAGGCGGCGGCCCTGCAGGCTGCCCGGCACCCGGCCCGCTGCGATGCGCTGGGCCAGAGCCTCGGCCAGGGCGGTTTTGCCCACCCCCGGTTCGCCCACCAGGCAGGGGTTATTCTTCTGGCGGCGGCACAAAATCTCGATCATCCGTTCCAGCTCACTCTCCCGGCAGAACACCGGGTCCAGCCCCCCCTCCGCCGCAATGCGGGTCAGGTCCTTGCCGTATTTGTCGCTGGCACGGCTGCCCCGGCTGGGGGGCGGTGCACTGAATTTGGGCTGCAGCGGCAGCACCAGCTGGCCGGAAAGCTGACGGCACTCCTTGGCGGCGGCGCTCACATCCACCCCCAGCTCAGCCAGCCAGCGGCTGGCGGTGCAGGCCGGGTCCTCCAGCATGGCGCAGAGTACATGCTCGCACTGGGCCTCCTTCATGCGGGCGGCGTGGGCCCCCAGCACCGCGAAATCCAGCGCCTTGCAGCTTTCCGCCATCATATCCTTGGGGCCAGGCCGGCAGGCCGCGCCGCCCGGCTGCTGCTCCACCTTACCCATGATTTTGATCTGGGTCACCCCCCGGGCCTCCAGCAGATTCGCCGCCGGGCTGCCCCCCTGGGTCAGGATCGCCAGCAGGATGTGTCCGGTGCTCACCTGCCGCTGCCCCCGCTGCCCTGCCAGCGACAGGGCCAGATTCAGCATCTTCGCCGCGCTGCGGGAAAAGCCTTTGAACCGGTAGCTCATTGCCATCGTTCTCCCTTCGTTTGTTGGTTCCGGCAAGAGTATGGCCCGGCAGAGGCTGAGTTTAAACCGAAAGAGCGCAAAAAAGCCCGCCTCCCAGCATTTGTATACCAGAAAGCGGGCTTTTCCTTTATAAAAAGAAGATCACACGCAGATGTCCCGCCGGGTGAATACCACCACACCGGCAGCAAAGAGAATGACTGCACCCAGATACAGCCCCGCCAGCGGCAGAACATTTTCGCCGTTTGCCAGCGCCACCGGGTCGTACAACGTCACCGGAGTGAACCAGCGCACAAACTCCGCCTGCTCGCCCACACCGGCCAGCATATCCAGCAGCACGAAGGCCACGCTCAGACCTCCGCCCACCCACAGGGCCGGACCACTGCTCTGGAACAGACAGGCCGAGCAGAAGCACAGCCCCGCGAAGAAGAGCAAAAGCCCCAGATTGCCCAGATTCACCAGCGCAAAACGGTCAAACTCCAGCTCGCCGGGGAACAGCACCTCCGCCAGAATCCCGCACAGGCCGGTCATGTAGGCCACCAGCAACACCACCGCTGCCACCAGCACAAAGGCCTGGGTGAGAGCCAGCTTCCAGCGGGGCGTGGGGCTGGCCAGCAGCCAGGCCATGGCGCCCCGGTCGGTATACCGCACCAGCAGCCGCTGCACCAGAAGCAGAATCATCACCAGCGGCAGGGCAATGAGCAGAAAGCCATAAAGATAGTTGGCCAGAAACTGGGTCAGGCTGGCCCCCGGATTGCTCATACCGAAGGCTGCGAACAGCTCCGGCATGCTCTCCATCATAATGTTCAGGCTGTCGCCCAGCTTCGGGTCGAACATGCTGGTAATCATGGACCCGTACAGGGTGACCACCCCCAGAAAGATCGCCGCCAGCGGGCCGTTGGCCCGTAGCTCCTTTTTCAGCAATGCTCCGCTCATTCGTTCCGCCCCCCATACATCCGCAAAAACATGTCTTCCAGCGACTCCTGCCGGGTTTTCAGGTCCTGCACGCCGCTCTGGGCCGCCATCGCCAGCAGCCGTGCCACCGGCTCGCCCCGGCTCAGCTGCAGCTGCACCCACTCGCCTTTTGCCACCGCGCCGAGCCAGGCTGCCGCAAAGGCTGCCGCCTCTTTCTCGCCCGCAAACCTCAGCTGATACACCCGGCTGGCCTTGGCCCGCAGCTCGCCCAGCTGCTCCACCGCCGCGATGCGCCCGCCGCGCAGCAGCGCCGCCCGGTCGCACAGCCGCTCCACCTCTTCAAAGATGTGGCTGGAGAGCAAAATCGTCACGCCCCGCTGCTTTTCCGCCAGCAAAATCTCCCACAGCTGGTTCTGCATCAGCGGGTCCAGGCCACTGGTGGGTTCGTCCAGAATCAGCAGCCGGGGGCGGTGCATCAGCGCACACACCAGACCCACCTTCTGCTTGGTGCCCTTGGACATCTTGCGGATCTTCTGCCCCGCGTCCAGTCCGAACCGCTGGCACAGCTGCCAGGCGTAGCTCAGGTCCTTCTGGCCCCGCAGCCCGGCCATCAACCGAATGAAGGCCTCGCCGGTCATATCGTCCATCAGGGCCAGCTCGCCGGGCAGGTAGCCCACCTGGCTTTGCACCCGGGCCGCACCGGCAAAGCAATCCTGTCCGAAGATGCGCGCGCTGCCCGCCCCGGGACGCACAAAGCCCATCAGCTGGCGGATGGTGGTGGTCTTGCCTGCGCCGTTGGGACCCAGAATGCCGAAAGCCTCGCCCGGCTGCACCGTAAAGCTCAGCCCGAACACGCCCCGGCCGCCGCCGTAATCCTTGGTCAGGCCGCTGACCTCAATCGCCGTTTCGCTCATTGATACTCCTCCTTATAGGCGTAGCTGCGCAAGATGCCCCGCCACACCATGTATTCTCTCACCAGCTCTTCCAGCTCCAGGGGCTTTTGCTCCATGCGGCGGCGGTGGATGTAACCGTCGGTCAGATAGACCAGCATGTCCAGCACCTGCCGCGGCTGCACTCCGGGGCGGAATTTTTCCAGATCGACCTCGGTGAAATACCGGTCCCACAGCTCTTCCAGCACCCGCACCTGATACTTCTGCAGCACCGGGCCGATTTCCCGCTCGGCGGTGTAGTACATCCGCACCGAGAATTCCAGCGCCCAGGGAAGCTTGCGCAGAATGGCCAGCTTTTCGTCCATGCCGTAGTCCAGCAGATCGAAAAAGTCGGTGATGCCCGCCAGCTGCTCCATCTTCATGTTCTGCTCGATGAAGCTTTGCAGATACCGGGCCAGATACAGATAAAGCGTCTGCTTGTTTTTAAAATAGTAGAACAACAGCCCCTTGGAAATACCCGCCTTGCGGGCGATCTCCTCGGTGCTGGCCCGCTTGTAATCGCTCTGGGCGAACACCTCCATGGCGGCATGCATCACCGCCTTGCGCTTCTCCTTGGGCAGCTGACGAAGCCGGTCCATCCTGCCATCCCCTTTCCTCCTGTTTTGCCTTGACTCGCCGGTCAGGGTTTCTGGGTCCATTGTACCCCATTGACCCAATTTTACAAGACCCCCACCACACAAAAAAAGCCGCCTTTCCCTTCCTGGGGAAAAGCGGTTTTTTTACAAAAGATTCCTGGATTACAGGCCCTCTTCCTGCAGAGCGGCCTTCAGGGCCTTGGCGATCTGATCCGGGCAGGAGGTGGCGCGGGGACCGCAGGTGGTGCCCTCCATGCGGCGGATGGCCTCAGCAGCGGGCATACCCTGCAGCAGCTGGCAGATGCCCTTCAGGTTGCCGTTGCAGCCGCCTACAACGCTCACTTCCTGGATGATGCCGTTCTCGCTCAGGGTCACAGTGGTGCTGCGGGAGCACACGCCACGGTTCTGATAGGTATGGGTCATGTTGGGTTTCTCCTTTTATTTCAGGTGACTGTTTTTTTATGAGCCGGGCAGAAAGAGTCTCTCCCCGCCCGTTCCAACCGGCAAAGAGCCGCAGATGCAGTCCGCCGGGTCTGGCTTGATGATGGGCAGCGCCGCCCTGTTTCATGCGCGCCGCCGGTGGTTCAGCCCTTTCGGGTCTGGGCCAGCTGTTCCAGCCGCGCCAAAGCATCGTCGCCGGTGCGGCACATGCCCAGTGCCCGGGGACTGCCGGTATTGCGGCCGTGGAAGTCGCTGCCGCCGGTGACCAGAAGGTCACACTGGGCCGCCAGCTGATAAAGGACCTGCTTGTCCTCCGGGGTGTTGCGGGGATGCTCGATCTCAATGCCGTCAATGCGGCCCGCCAGCGCCAATTCGGTGACCAGCTCCATACTTTTGTAGACGCTGGGGTGGGCAAAAACCGCCACGCCCCGGGCCTTATGGATCACGTCCAGCACCTGGTCCACGGTCTGGTAATCCGGGTCGTGCAGCACCTTGCCGCCCTTACCGAAGAGGGGCTTGTAGGTTTCTTTGTAAATGCCGTCCGCCAGGCCATAGTCGCACAGCACCTGCATCAGGGTGGATTTATACAGCACGCCGCCGTCCTGCGCCAGGGCCAGGGCATCCTCCAGCCGGAACTGGGGATAGATTTCTTCCAGCTCCCGGCCGCTCTGGCGGCAAACAGCGTTGCGCCGGTCCGCCATCAGCTGGCAGTGGGCGATCAGGTCCGGGCAGGTCTCGTCCGGCCAGTAGCACAAGATGTGCACCCGCCGCCCCCGCTCAAAATCAAAGGCGGTGAGCTCGGTGGCGGGAATCAGCCGCACGTTCTCCCGCAGGCGGTTGGCATAGCCGTAGCGCACCGAATGCATGGAGTCATGGTCCGAAATGGCCAGATGACTCAGCCCCGCGCGGGCGGCCAATCGGGGCAGCCAGTCCGCCTTCAGCGAACCGTCGGAGAATGTGGTATGAGTGTGCAGATCGCCGGGCATGGCAGCTCCCTCCTTTGGCAGATCGTCAAACCGGCCGGGCCGCGCCGAAGCGAGCCGTGGCCGTGAAAAAAGTATTATTTTGCAATTTCCTTTTATTATAGCACACTTTTTGCGCCGCGCAAAGCCTTCTTGGGGGTTATGGAACAGTGAAAAAATTGCAAGGTGCGCAAAGCGAAAGAAAGCCCCGGTCGTTTGACTGGGGCTTGTACACAAATTAGTGAAAAGTGAACAGTGAATAAGGAAAAATCCTTCTCGGCCCGTAGGGCGGGGCCCCCACAAAAGTTTGTGCAGCAAAATTTTGTGGGGAAAAGGAGGAATGACGGAGCGGTATGAGAAAAGCCCGGCCAAGCGGCCGGGCTTTTTGAATGGAGCGCAGTCCATTCCGACGTGGAGCAGATGATGGGAATCGAACCCACACAGCCAGCTTGGGAAGCTGGAGTTCTACCACTAAACTACATCTGCACATGATTTTCTTTTATGGAACAAGATTCAGTATACAGCATACCCTTGCAAAAGTCAATCGGTTTTTCGGTCGAAGCTTGCCGGGCGGACCGAAAACACGTATACTAAAAACACCATCTACAACCCATACAAGGAGGGCTGAATCCATGAAAACCCCTGCCCGCGTTCTGGCTGTGCTCCTGTGTGCTGCCGCGCTGCTTGTGCTCAGCTGGGGCGTACCTTATTACTTAATGAATACCGGCGTTCGGGTGGTACAGCCGCCCCAAAGCACCGTTTCTGTTTCGTCTGTCCCCACCGCTACCCCGGACCCTCAGCAGAAGGCCACTGACGCCCTGACCGCTCTGCGCGCTGCCGGTGCGCCGGAGGAGCTGACCGCCGGTTTTCTGCAATTTTGTGAGGAGCAGTCCCCAGGCATCTGCGACGCTTTGACCGGCGCCGCCGAAACCGGGGGCTACAGCCAGGACCTGTTCTGGCAGGTGAGCGGCAAGAGTTACCTGTATTATCAGGCGCTCTACACTCAGCCCATGGCGGAAAATGTGCACGACACCGGCGCGACGGACGGCCCGGCGGTGCTGGCTTTCACCGGCGATGTGAACTTTGCCGACGACTGGTACAACATGCTTCACTATGCACAGACCGCGGGCATTGCGGACTGCTTCGGCGAAAGCCTGCTGGCCGAGATGCGCGCGGCGGACGTGCTTTTGTGCAACAATGAATTCTCCTTTTCCGACCGGGGCAGCCCCATGCCCGGCAAGCAGTTTACCTTCCGCGCCAAAACCGCCAACGTGAGCATGTGGCAGGAGCTGGGGGCGGACATTGTGGGCCTTGCCAACAACCATTGCTTTGACTACGGCGAGGATGCCTTTCTGGACACGCTCTCCACCCTGCAAAGCGCGGACATCCCTTATGTGGGCGCGGGCAAGAACCTGGAGGAAGCCATGCAGCCCCAGTTCTTTCTGGCAGGCGGCATGAAAATCGGCTACATCGCCTGCACCCGGGCGGAAAAGTACATCCTCACCCCGGAGGCTGGGCAGGACAGCCCCGGCGTGCTGCGCTGCTACGACCCGGAGCTGGCGGTACAGGCCATCCAGGCGGCCAGCGAGCAGTGCGATTATCTGGTGGTGTACGTCCACTGGGGCACCGAGGGCTCCACCGTGCTGGAGCAGGCCCAGACCGATCTGGCCACCCGCTTCACCGACGCCGGGGCGGACTTGATCGTGGGGGCGCACCCTCACATCCTGCAGGGCGCAGGCTGGCGGCAGGATACCCCGGTACTTTACAGCCTGGGCAACTTCTGGTTCAATATGGAGACGCTGGACTCGGCCCTGTTAAAGGTAACGGTGACCGAGCCCGGCGCGGCGGGGGCCACGGTGCAGCTGCTGCCCTGCATCCAGACCAGCGGCAGGGTAAGCCTGCTGGAGAAGAATGCGGACAAGCAGCGGGTGCTGGACAGCCTGAACACCGTGATGGAAAGCGGCTATTTTGATGAAAACGGAATTCTGTGCAAACAGGCAGCGTAAGGAGGAACCAACCATGAATGAAAACTATGGCGAGCGGCTTTGCATCGAGCAGGGCCGTCCGGAGGACGCAGAAGGGCTGATTGCCCTGCTGCGGCAGGTGGGCTCGGAAACCGACAACCTCACTTTCGGGGCCGAGGGACCGGCCACCACGGTGGAGCAGGAGCGGGAGTATCTGCGCGCCATGGCCGAAACCCCCACCAGTGCTTTCTTCGTCGCCCGGCTGGACGGGCGGATGGTAGGCTCTCTTAGCTTCCGGGCCATGACCCTGGCCCGGGCCAGCCACCGGGCCGAGATCGGCATTTCGGTGCTGCAGGAGTGCTGGGGCAAGGGCGTGGGCAGCCGGTTGATGGAGGCGGCCATCGACTTTGCGAAGAACAATGCCGGAGTCGAGATCATCTCGCTGGAGGTGCGGGCGGACAACACCCGCGCCCAGGCACTTTACCGCAAATTCGGCTTTGAGGAGATCGGCCGCTTTCCCGGCTTTTTCAAGATCGACGGCAAGTGGGTTGATTTTCTTTTGATGAATCTCTATCTGTGAATTCGTACGGATCGGATGGACAAAAGGCTCGAAAAAGCAAAAAAACAGTTCAAAGGACCCGGCAGGCGGTTGGCGCTGCCGGGTCCTTTGTGCTATAATCGATTCATACGGGCTTTTGCCCGGTGAAGTGTGTGCGCTGCGGGCCGGACCGAGTCAAATCGGGTGGGAAGCAGAGCACCGGCCGCCGCGCAGACCCCAAAACCCTGTTTCAAGGAGGTTTATTCAATGGTAACTTGCAGCAATACCGGCATGTATTACGCCCGCGGCCAGTGGGTGCAGGCGGACGGCGAGGCCCCCGCCAAGCTGGCTGCCCTGGGCTTTGACGAAAACGCGGTGAAGGATGCCCACACCGGCACCATCGCTTACGGCATTTTGCAGGCCCACAACCACAGCGGCGACGCCGAAGCTTTGCAGCTGAAATTCGACGCCATGGCCAGCCACGACATCACCTTCGTGGGCATCGTGCAGACCGCTCGGGCCTCCGGCCTGGAAAAGTTCCCCATGCCCTATGTGCTCACCAACTGCCACAACAGCCTGTGCGCGGTGGGCGGCACCATCAATGAGGACGACCACCTGTTCGGCCTGTCCGCCGCCAAGAAATACGGCGGCATCTTCGTGCCCCCTCACCTGGCAGTCATCCACCAGTACATGCGCGAGATGTACGCGGGCTGCGGCAAGATGATCCTCGGTTCGGACAGCCACACCCGTTACGGCGCGCTGGGCACCATGGCCATCGGCGAGGGCGGCGGCGAGCTGGCAAAGCAGCTGCTGGGCCGTACTTACGATGTGGCCCGCCCCGGCGTGGTGGCCGTGTACCTGACCGGCAAGCCCGTGGTGGGCGTCGGCCCCCAGGACGTGGCCCTGGCCATCATCGGCGCGGTGTTCAAGAACGGCTATGTGAAGAATAAAGTGATGGAGTTCGTTGGCCCCGGCATCGCCGAGCTGCCTCTGGAGTACCGCAGCGGCATCGACGTGATGACCACCGAGACCACCTGTCTGTCCAGCATCTGGTGCACCGACGAGGTTACGCACGAGTACCTGACCCTGCACGGCCGCGGCGGCGATTACAAACCCCTGGCCCCTGCGGACCTGGCCTACTACGACGGTCTGGTGGAGGTGGACCTGGCCAAAGTCCGGCCCATGATCGCTCTGCCCATGCATCCCTCCAACGTGTACAGCATCGAAGAGCTGAACGCCAACCTGGAAGACATCCTGCACAAGACCGAGGAGGACTGCGCGGCCCTGATGGGCGGCAAGGCCCGCCTGGATCTGGTAAGCAAGATCGAGAACGGCAAGCTGCGTGTGGACCAGGGCGTGATCGCAGGCTGCGCGGGCGGCATGTATTCCAACATCTGTGAGGCGGCCACCATTCTGAAGGGCCACACCGGCGGCAACGGAGAATACGCTCTCAGCGTTTACCCCTCCAGCCAGCCCACCATGATGGCTCTGATGAAGAACGGCGCGCTGGGCGAACTGATGGCCGGCGGCGCCACCATCCGCACCGCCTTCTGCGGTCCCTGCTTCGGCGCGGGCGACGTGCCCGCCAACGGCTCGCTGAGCATCCGCCACACCACCCGCAACTTCCCCAGCCGGGAAGGCTCCAAGCCGGGCAACGGCCAAATCGCCGGTGTGGCCCTGATGGACGCTCGCTCCATTGCGGCCACCACCCGCAACGGCGGCATCCTGACCCCCGCCACCGACATCGACTACGATCCCACCATTCCGGCCTACGAGTTCGATGATTCCAGCTACCGCAGCCGCGTTTACTCCGGCTACGGCAAGGGCAACTACGACGAGCTGCTGCGCCTTGGCCCCAACATCAAGGACTGGCCCGCCATTCAGCCCCTGCCCGAGAACCTGTTGCTGAAGATCAGCAGCTACATCACCGACCCGGTGACCACCACCGACGAGCTGATCCCCAGCGGCGAAACCAGCTCCTACCGCTCCAACCCCCTGGGCCTGGCTGAGTTCACCCTTAGCCGTAAAGACCCGGAGTACGTGGGCCGTGCCAAGGCCATTCAGGGCGAGGAGGCCGAGCGCGCCGCGGGCAAGACCAGTGCCAGCCTGCTGGAGCGCATCCATCTGGTTCCCGGCTGCGGCGAGCTGACCTGGGAGCAGCTGGGCATCGCCTCCAGCATCTATGCGGTAAAGCCCGGCGACGGCTCCGCCCGTGAGCAGGCCGCCAGCTGCCAGCGCGTGCTGGGTGCAGGCGCCAACATCGCGGTGGAATACGCCACCAAGCGCTACCGCTCCAACCTGATCAACTGGGGCATGCTGCCCTTCCAGCTGGCCGGACCCACTCCCTTTGGTCTGGGCGATTACGTCCTGGTGCCCAATGTGCGCGAGGCTCTGGCCGGTGACCTCTCCTGCGTGAAGGCCTACGTGCTGAGCCTGGATGGCCCGCTGGAATTCCACATGAGTCTGGCCCCGCTGACCGCGGACGAGCGCCAGATCCTGCTGGACGGCTGCCTGATCAACTACTATAAGCACGGCTAATCCCGAATGTTATCAAACGCACAGCCAGAACCCCTGGCTGTGCGTTTTTGTTTTACCTCCAAAGTCGGAAAAAGCCTCTTCCCCTTTGCTGTTTTCTGTGATAGAATGTGTCGGAGTAACAAACGACAGGCGGAAGAGAAACCATGAAACAGAATGCAAAATGGAAACAGCACGCCCTGATCCGGGTGCTGGCAAACAACCACGGCAACCCCCGCACCTTGATTTTCATCGAGCCGCTGTGGGGCATCCCCTACAACCTGATCACCCCCTTTGCCACCCTTTACATGTACACCCTGGGCGTGACCGACGTGCAGATCGGACTGATTCTTTCGGTTACCATGGCGGTGCAGATGGTCATCGCTTTCTGGGGCGGCATCCTTACCGACAAGCTGGGCCGCAAGTTCACCACCATGCTGGGTGACTTTTTCGGCTGGGCCATCGCCTGCCTGGTGTGGGCGGTGTCGCAGAATTTCTGGATGTTCCTCATTGCGGCGGTGCTCAACTGCTTTGAGCAGGTAAACCAGACGGCCTGGTTCTGCCTGCTGATCGAGGACGCCGACCCGGCCGATCTGGTGGAGATCTACACCTGGGTGACCATCGGCGGACTGGTGGCGGTGTTCTTCGCCCCTCTCTCCGGTCTGTTCGTGAGCGCCTATTCCATGGTGCCGGTGGTGCGGGTGCTGTATTTCCTGTTCGCCCTTACCATGACTGCCAAGACCCTCATCACCTTCCGGTTCTGCCATGAGACCGGCCAGGGCCGCATCCGGCGAGAGCAGACCAAGGGCGTTTCGCCGCTGCGGATGCTGGCGGAATACCGCCAGCTGATTCCCAGCCTGCTGCGCAGCCCCGGTCTTTTGAAGGCAGTGGCGGTATCCGTTATCTTTTACATCACTAACATGGTGAACAACACCTTTTTCAGTCTGTATGTGACCCAGCGGCTGGGCCTTTCGGAGAATTTTCTGGCGGTGTTCCCCATTCTGAATGCGGTGGTGATGCTGGTATTTATGGTGGGTGTGCAGCACCGGCTGCGCTTCTCCCAGTTCCGGCTGCCCCTGTGGCTGGGGCTGGCCCTCTACGGCACGGGCACACTGGTGTTGATTCTGGCGCCGCTGAACGGGCTGGGTGCGGTGCTGGCCTATGTGCTGCTCTGCGCGGTGGGCGCCGCTCTGGTGAACCCCCGCAAGGATGCCCTGCTCCAGCTGAATCTGGACGCCCAGGAACGGGCGCGGATGAACGCGCTGATCATCGCCTCCACGGTGGCGCTCTCCTGCCCCTTCGGCTACTTCGCAGGCTGGCTTTCCAGCCTGGACCGCCGCCTGCCCTTTGCGTTCAGCATGGTGCTGTTCGCCGTGGCCGCGCTGGTGGTGAGCCGGGTGCGGGAGCCCGGCCCCGGCGGGCAGACCGAATAAGATTTTTAAAAGCAAAAAAGCTGTTCCCTTTTCATCCGGGAACAGCTTTTTGTTTGCCCTTTTCTGTTTTCAGACCGCATGCACCTGTGCCGAAACGGCCTGCGGCGCGGCAGGTGCCGCTGCCCGGGCCGGAGCAATGGCTGCGGCCAGCTCCTTTACCGAAGGGAACAGATACCGGGGCGAATGGGCAAAGGCCGCCGCATCCTGCAGGGTAGCCTCGCCGCTCAGCACCAGGGCGGTATCCACCCCCGCATGCACGCCGCACAGAATGTCGGTATACAGCCGGTCGCCCACCACAAGCGTCTGTTCCGGGCTGCAGCCGGTGAGCGCCAGGGCGTACTCCACCATGGCCGGCTCCGGCTTGCCGATGAAGCGGGGGCGCTTGCCGGTGGCGGTCTCGATCATGTTGCAGATGGCCCCACAGTCCGGCAGGTAACCAAACTCCACCGGGCAGACCAAATCCGGGTTGGTGGCGATGTATTCCGGCTCGCCCTCGGTGAGCAGGCGGCATACATCCTTAATCTTCTCGTAATTGAGCTGGTTGTCGTAGGACACCAGCACACAGTCAATACCACTCTGCAGGCTGGTGGTGATGCGCAGGCCGTTTTCGCGGCATTCCTGCAAAAAAGAATCGGTGGTGAGACCGTAGATCAGCCTATCCGAGCAGTGTTTTTTCAAGTACTGAATGGTGGCATAAGCAGCGGTAATGTACTGGTCCGGGCCGGTCTCCACCCCCAGCCGCCGAAAAAAGCGGATGTAATCCCGGGTACCGCGGGTGGCGTTGTTGGTGATGAAGATGAATTGCCCGCCACTTTGACGAATGGTCTCCAGAAAGGCTTTGGCACCGTCGATCAGGCCCTCGCCCTTGCAGATGGTGCCGTCGATGTCCAGCAAAAAGAGTTTTTTCTGACGCAGCTGTTCCACCGTCGGCTTACTCCTTTTCTTCCAGTTCCGCCCGCACCTGCAGCGCCAGGGCGGGATCGTTGGTGATCACCGCATCCACTCCGCGCTCCATCAGCAGGCGCATATCCTCCGGGCGGTTCACGGTCCACACCCGCACAGCCAGGCCGCTCTGCAGGTAATCGGTGAGGAAATCCGCCATTTTCACATGCCACAAAGCCGGATGCAGGCCCTTCACGCCCCGGCGGGCGGCGTATTTTTCCACCTCGAAGATCACATCGCTGAAGAGATACGCGGTCTCGGCGGTGGGGTCCAGGCGGCGGACCTCCTCGATGCTGTAATGGTTGAAGGAGGAGTAGACCACCCGGTCCTGCATGCCCAGCTCCTTCACCAGCTCCAGAGTCTTTTCCTCGATGCCCTCGTACCACAAAATGCCGGTCTTCAGCTCGATGTTCACCTGCATATCGCCGGGGCGCATCAGCTCCAGCACCTGGCGCAGGGTGGGAATGCGGGCCGCTTCAAATCCTTCCATGTGATTGTCTGCCCGCAGAGCCTGCAGCTGGGCCAGGGTGTGGTCCTTCACCAGGCCCTTGCCGTTTGTGGTGCGCTCCAGAGTCTCGTCGTGGATGACCACCAGCTCACCGTCCGCGCTCAGGTGTACATCCAGCTCGATGCCCTCGGCCCCCTGCTCCATGGACAGACGAAAGGCCTCCAGCGTATTTTCGGGGGCGTACTGGCTTGCGCCCCGGTGGGCGAATACTTTGCTCTGTTTCATGGTTTTTTCTCCTTTGTTGTCTGTAATCAAGCCGAAAGACCGGGAAAAGATGAGTCTTTTCCCGGTCGTGCTTCCGGCGATGGGAAGATCAGCCGTTGATCAGGTTATAGGTTTCGATGGTCTCGTTCATCTGATCGGCAATGGACTGCACCGCCTCCTCGGGGGTCTGGCCGCCGCTGAGCATCTCCTCGATCTCGGTCTCCACAATCTGGCGGGACTCGGGGAATACGCTCAGCAGAGCGCCCGCGTACTGGGGAGCGGAGTCATGCAGCTGGTCGATGGCGGTCTGGAACTGGGGATACTGCTCCATGTTCTGCTTGTAGGTATCCTGCTCGGCGGCAGCGGTGGTCACCGGGAAGTAGCCGGTCTGAGCATTCCAGTAAGCCTGGGACTCGGGAGAGATCAAAAACTCGATGAAGCGCCAGGTGGCAGCAGCCTTGGTCTCGTCGTTGTTGTTCAGCGCCCACAGGGAGCCGCCGCCGATGGACACGCCGCCCTCGTCGCTGTCATTTACCTTGGGGAAGTAGGCGGTGCCCACCTCAAAGGAATCGCCGCTGTCCTGCAGGACCTGCTTCAGGGAAGCGGTGCTGCCGAACATCATGGCAGCCTTGCCGGAGGTGAAGTCGGTGGTGGCAGTGTCGCTGCCGGAACGGCCCACGTTGGGGGCAACGCCTGCATCGTACAGCTGCTTCCAGCCGTTCAGGATGTTCAGCGCGCCGCCGTTGGAATCGAACACCACGCTGGTGGCAGCCGCGTCACGGCCGTTGCCGTTGTTCACCAGGTCCAGGCCCTGCTTGCTCATGAACTGCTCGAACCACCAGCCGTACACACTGATGGCAATGGGCTCGGTGCAGCCGGCGGCCTTCAGCTTTTCGCCGGCCTCGGCGATCTCGGAGAAGCTGGTAGGAACCTGCTCAATGCCCGCGGCCTCGAACATGTCCTTGTTGTAGTACAGCAGAGGGGTGGAGGAGTTGAAGGGCATGGAGTACAGGCCGTCGCCGGTGGTGTAGTAGGCGGCGATGTTGGGCTCAATCTGGGAGATATCATAGCCGGAGGCATCGATCATTTCCTGCATGGGAATGACCCAGCCGGAGTCGATCATGAATCGGGTGCCGATGTCGTAGATCTGAACCAGATCCGCGCCCATGTTGCCGATCTGGGCGCTCTTGAGCTTGTTGATGGCGTCGTCGTAGCTGCCCTGGTACACGGCCTCCACGGTGATGCCGTACTCATTTTCGGCGTTGAACTTATCCACCAGATAGGTCATGGCCTCGCCGTTCACGCCGCCCATGGAATGCCAGAAGGTGATCTTGGTTCCATTGGTGTCCACATTGGCAAAGTTCTCGCTGATCAGGCCAGAGCTCTGAGCCTCGGTCTGCACGGCGGTGTTCTCAGCGGTGCCGCCCGCCGCGGCAGAGCTGCCGGACGCGCCCGCGCCGCAGCCGGCCAGGGTGGTCATTGCCATTGCGGCGGCCAGAACGCCCGCCAGGATCTTCTTTTTCTGCATTTCTTTTCTCTCCTCAAATACTTATTATACTTCGTTGTTTATCCTTTTTCTATTTACAAACGGCGTATTCTCGCCGGTTGCAGCGTTTATTTAACCCTTCACCGCGCCGGAGAACATACCCCGGATCAGCTGCTTCTGGCCCACCACGAAGATGATCATGCTGGGGATGATCACCGACACCACACCGGCCATCATCAGGGTAATGGACTGGGCATCGGTGTTGTCCAGCATACTGATACCGATCTGCACGGTGCGCATCTCCTGGGAGCCGGTGACCAGCAGGGGCCACATGTACATATTCCAGGCGTTGATGAAGGTGTAAACCGACATGGCGCCGATGGCAGACTTGGTGAGCGGCAGCAGGATGCGCACGACGAAGCGCAGGTTGCCGCAGCCGTCCAGCTTGGCGGACTCATACAGCGAGATGGGGAAGGTCATATAGAACTGGCGGAACAGGAAAATACCCATGGCAGAGGTGAGCGAGGGCAGAATCAGCACCAGATAGGTGTCCAGAATGCCCAGCTGGCTCACGGTCAGGTAATTGGAGATGATGGTGGCCTCGCCGGGCACCATCATGGTGGCCATCACCAGCATGAACAGCACATTCTTGCCCTTGAAGTTCAAAAACGAGAAGGCAAAGGCCGCCAGCGAGCAGGTGAGAATCTGGCCCAGGGTGATGCACCCGGCCACCAGGAAGGAGTTCAAGATAAAGCGCAGCAGGGGCACCTGCGCCCAGGCGCGCAGATAGTTTTCCAGCGTGGGAGCGCTGGGGATTAAATTCATATCCATGGTGAACAACTCGCTGCCGGTCATCAGAGAAACACTGACCGCATACAGCAGCGGAAAGAGGATGAACAGGGCTACCACCACATTCAGCGCAACCAGCACGCCGGTCTTAATGCGGCGGCGGCGCAGGGCGGCAGCGCTCATGCGGCGGTGCAGGGCCGCCAGCTGCTCTTCGGTATACTGGCCCCGGCGCAGCACGCCGTTCAGAGGGGCCTTTTGATTCACAGGCATATCCATTTAATACTTGACTCCCTTCTTTTCCACCTTGAACATAACCAGGGTCAGCGCCATGATGATGAGGAACAAAATGACGGACTGGGCAGCCGCGCTGCCGAACTTGTAGTTGAAGAAGGCGTCGCGGTAGATGGAGTAAACAATCAGGTTGGTGGACTCGCCGGGGCCGCCCTGAGTCAGGATCTTCACCTGGCCAAAGGACTGGAAGGCCTGGATGATGTTGACCACCAAGGTATAGAAGATGATGGGGCTCAGGCCCGGCAGGGTGAGCCGGAAGAACTTCTGAACGCCGCTGGCGCCGTCCACAGAGGCGCGCTCATAGATGGATTCGTCGATGTTGCCCAGGCCCGCGGAGAAGTACAGGAAGTTGATGCCGCTGTTCAGCCAGGCAGTGAGCACCGCCACACAGATAAGGGCGTAGCGGGGGTCGCTGATCCAGTTGATGTCCAGACCAGTGAGCTTGTTGAACACGCCGATGGTGGGGTTCAGGATCACCTTGAAGATCATGGCCGCGCCGCTGGAGGCAATGGCCATGGGCAACGCATAGGCGGTGCTGAAGGCCCGGATGCCCGGGAAGGTCTTGCTGCACAGCACAGCAGTGGCAAGGCCCAGCAGCATGCTGCCGAACACCACAATCACCACAAAGATCAGGGTGACCAAGATGCTGTTGTAAAAGCTTTCGGAGGTGAGCAGGTCGGTGTAGTTTTTCAGCCCCACAAAAATCTTTGCCTTGCCCAGCTTATCGGTGAGGAACAGGCTCAGATAAATGGTCTTAAAAAAGGGGTAAAACAGGAACATGCCGAACACTGCAAAGCAGGGGATCAGGTAACAATAGGGGCTCACCCCGGCGAGCCGTTGACGTAACTGGTTCATTCGCAATCGCTCCACTGATAAAAAAGATTTTGTTCGGTCTCACCATCGAAAAAGTGAGCCTTTTCCATATCCACCCACAGGGAGGCCGCATCGCCTGCGCGTGCGTCGGTGCGTTCCTTTACCCGGGCGGCAAACTCACCGTCGGCGGTTTCCAGATGCAGGATGGTCTCGTGACCCAGGCCCTCACAGGCGGTGAGGCGGCCGTCCATACGGCCCAGCACCCGGTTTGCTGCCTGCGTGGGCAGAATGTCCTCGGGGCGGACACCCAGCACCACCTCGCGGCCTTTGCAGCGGGGCCACAGGGCCGCCGCCTGATCAAAGGTCAGCGGCAGGCACAGACCGTTCCGGCTGCGGAACACAATACTCTGCTCCCCTTCCTCCACGGTGCCGCGGACAAAGTTCATAGCCGGAGAGCCGATGAAGCCCGCCACAAACAGGTTGGTGGGGCGGCTGTATAACTCCGCCGGGCTTGCCACCTGCTGGATGCATCCCTCCTTCATCACCACAATGCGATCCGCCAGGGTCATGGCCTCGGTCTGGTCATGGGTTACATAAATCATGGTGGCGCCCAGCTTCTGATGCAGCGCCGCCAGCTCCACCCGCATGTGGGCCCGCAGCTTCGCATCCAGGTTGGACAGCGGCTCGTCCATCAAAAAAGCCCGGGGCTCACGCATGATGGCGCTGCCGATGGCCACCCGCTGCTTCTGCCCGCCGGACAGCTGGCCCGGACGGCGGTTCAAAAGGTGCTTGATGTCCAGCATTTCGGCGGCCTTGTCCACCCGCCGGGCAATCTGGTCCTTGGGCACCTTGCGCACCGACAGCGAAAAGGCCATGTTGTCGTACACGCTCATCTGCGGATACAGTGCGTAGTTCTGGAACACCATGGACAGATCCCGCTCACCGGGCTCGGCGTAATTGCACAACTCGTCGCCTATCCACAGTTCGCCTTCGCTGATCTCCTCCAGCCCGGCAATCATGCGCAGGGTGGTGGACTTGCCGCAGCCGGAAGGGCCCACAAATACGATGAACTCGCCATCGTGGATGTGCAGCGAGAAATCGCTCACCGCCCGCTGGCCCTTGTCGTATATTTTGCTGATATTCTTCAAAACGATTTCTGCCATAAAGCTTTTCTCTTCCCCCTTGTCTTTCACCGGGCGCCCGCACTTTCGGGGGCCACACTGCCCGGTACACTGGGTATGATAACGGATTTTTCCGTCCCCTTCCGCCGCTTTCCGGTAAATCGTTTGTAAAAAGCAAGAAAAGCAAATTCGCCCAAAATCTTCCAAAACTTACCGGAAATTCTGCCAGTCAAATGCCGCAAAAATAAGGCCCCGGCAGCGCAGAGGGGGAAATCTGCGCCGCCGGGGCAAGGAAAGAGGAGAATGGATCGGTTTTGTTAAATTCTGTTAAGTGTTTGCAAGATTTTGCTCAGGTTTATCGGGTAACTTCCGCCCGGGCCATGGCCTGACGGTAATCCCGGTGATCGGTGAAGATCTCGTTCTTATAGGGATTCTTCTTCTGCTCCACCGACCGCTTGATGATGATGGCCAGCACGATCACGTTGGCCGCCAGCGCCAGAATGGCGATCACGCCCTGCATGGTGGGATTGGCGGTGGTGGGCCGCACGGTGGCATCCATCACACCGTCGGAATAGAGCACCGGCAGGGTGCTGAACACGCTGTAATCCTGGAAGGCCGGGAACACCTGGGCGAACATGCACCACAAAGCCAGAGTGTTGGCACGGTTCTGAATCCAGCCGCCCTTGTTCCACAGTGCGTTGGCGAAGGTGGGGGCCAGCAGCAGAGCCAGACCGCAGTACCAGGCATGGGTGGGCAGGTTGTTGTAGGTGTACTCAAAGTTCCACAGATCGTAGGCGATGATAAAGTAGATGGTCATGTCCGGCCAGAGCATGTCGTCGTGCTTCTTGGAGGAGTAGATGCCCCACCAGCCGGTCATGCACAGGATGTTCAAAATACCCGCGATGCCGTTGACCCAGTTCCACCAGCCACCGTACAGCCACACGTTCTCGCTGGACAGCCACCAGCGGTCACCGGTGGCGGCCAGGGCCATGGCGCCCCGGATACCGGACTCGAAATCGCTGCACACGGCGATCAGAATGTTGATGGCCACAATGGCGAAGGGGAACACCCGGAACCAGGGCTGCTTGCCAATGCCCCACTTATACTTGATCATCATGAAGCCGATGCATCCGGCGGTGGCGGCGTAGAGCTTGGCATAATGGAACCAGCTGTTCATGTGAACGTAAGTAGGATTATTCAACGCCCACTCGGCGCCCATGGCCGCGCCCACATAGATGGACACGAAATACACGGTGAGGGCCGCGGGCAGAATCAAAAAGAAAAACACCCCTCCCTGTTTGGTGCGGCGAGAAAGCTCGTTCAGCACCACCAGGCCCGCAAAGACCAGCAGCCAGCCCAACAGCTGGAAGCCGGCGTTTTCTCCATAAATCTGGAACAACATGATAGGTTTCCTCCTTTGGCCGGTGCGGCGCTTTTGTTCCGCACCGGCATTTTCCAATTGGCTTTTTCAGGCCCGGCCGCAAACCGGGCACTGTGTCTCCCCCGTCCCTTCCGGTTCGGGGGGGATGTCGGTTTCTTCGGGCACCTCGATCTCCTTGATGAGCATCTCGCTGCCCTGCAAAAGGTGTGTGTGCGCAGAACCACAGGCCGGGCAGGTCTTGCCATGGGCCACGGTGGGATAAATCTCCCCGCAGCTCTTGCACAGGGTCTGGGCGGGAATGGTCTCCACCCGCAGCTGCGCGCCTTTCAGCAGCTCGGAACGATCCGCCGCCCAGCGCCAGCAATCCTGCAGGTAGTGCTCCACCACACCGGACACCTCGCCCAGCTGCAGCGTCACCGCGCTGACCCGCTTCACCCGGTTTTTGCGGCCCACCTCTTCCACGCCGCGGATGATGTGGAACACGATGCCCAGTTCATGCATGGCTCATTTCTCCTTCTTGCCGAAGCGGATCTTCATCTCCCTCTTGAGCATATAGGGCAGGATGGCCTTGAACTTGTCCTCACTGCGCACCATGTTGCTGCAATCGGGCAGCTCGCGGGAAAGATGGATGGCGTCGAACTCGCACTTGGTGGTGCAGATGCCGCAGCCGATGCACTTGTTGGGGTCCACCACCGAGGCGCCGCAGCCCAGGCAGCGGGCGGTCTCGGTTTTCACCTGCTCTTCGGTGAAGGTGCCGTGGGCATCCCGGAAGGAGCGAGTGTGGTCGATGCGGCCATCCATAGCCGGGTGCTGGCGGGCAGCGCTGTCGTAGCCGGTGAGAACCGCGTTGTCCTTATCCAGCTCGATGAACTGGCGGCGGTCCCGGCCGATGGTCATGCTGGTGTTGGACTGCACGAACCGGTGGATGGACACTGCGCCCTGCTTGCCCGCGGCAATGGCGTCGATGGCGAAGCTGGGGCCGGTGTACACGTCACCGCCCACAAACACGTCCGGCTGGGCGGTCTGGTAGGTCAGCGGGTCTGCCTGGGCCCGGCCGCCGCCCCCCAGCTGCACGGTGCTGCCGGTGAGCAGCCCGCCCCACTGGATGCTCTGGCCGATGCTCATGAACACCCGGTCACAGGGTACCGTCATGGTATCCTTTTCGTTGTAGACCGGGGCGAAGCGGCCGTTTGCGTCGGTGACCGACACACAGCGCTTGAATTCCACGCCGGTGACCTTGCCGTTTTCCTCCAGGATGCGGCTGGGGCCCCATCCGCAGTGGATGTTCGCGCCCTCCTGACGGGCCTCGGCGATCTCCTCGGGGGAGGCGGGCATCTGATTTTCCTGCTCCAGGCAGTACATGGCCACTTCCTCCGCGCCGCAGCGCAGGCAGGAGCGGGCCACATCGATGGCCACGTTGCCGCCGCCGATCACCACCGCCCGGCCCTTGACCGGGGTGGTCTCGTCCTCGCTGACCCGATGGAGGAACTCCACCGCGGTGGTCACGCCCTCGGCGTTTTCGCCGGGAATACCCGCCAGCCGGCCGCCCTGACAGCCGATGGCCAGATAGAAGGCCTTGTAGCCCTGGGCACGCAGGTCATCCAGCGTCACGTCCCGGCCGACCTCCACATTGCAGCGGATCTCCACGCCCATCTGGCGCAGCACCTCGATCTCCGCGCCCACCACGTCCTTCTCCAGCTTGTAGGAGGGGATGCCGTAAACCAGCATACCGCCGGGGCGGGCGTTTTTCTCAAACACGGTGGGCTTGTAGCCCTTCTTCGCCAGGAAGAAGGCACAGGACAGGCCCGCCGGGCCCGCGCCCACAATGGCGATCTTGTGGTCGAAGCCGCCCCGGTTGGAGGGGGGCTGGATGGGCGGCACATAGCGGGTGGCTGCGTCCAGATCCTTCTGGGCAATGAACTTCTTCACCTCGTCGATGGCCACCGCCTGGTCGATCTTGCCGCGGGTACAGGCATCCTCACAGCGGCGGTTGCACACCCGGCCGCACACCGCCGGGAAGGGGTTCTCCTGCTTGATGAGGGCCAGCGCCTCGGTGTAACGGCCCTGGGCTGCCATTTTCAGATAGCCCTGCACCGCGATGTGAGCCGGGCAGGCGGTCTTGCAGGGAGCGGTACCGGTGTCGTGGCAGTTGGTGCGGTTGGTGTCCCGGTAGTTGATGTCCCACTTTTCCGGGCCCCATTTCACCCGGTCCGGCAGCTCCTGGCGGGGGTATTCCACCGGGCCGTCCTTGGTGCAGAGCTTCTGGCCCAGGCGCACCGCGCCCGCCGGGCAGTATTCCACGCAGCGGCCGCAGGCCACGCAGTTTTCGGTGGTCACATTGGCCACATAGGCCGAGCGGCTCATGTTGGGGGTATTGAACAGCTGGCTGGTACGCAGAGCGTTGCAGATGTTCACATTGCAGTTGCAGATGGCGAAGATCTTGTTCTCACCGTCGATGTTGGTGATCTGGTGCACGAAGCCGTTGTCCTCGGCGCGCTTTAAGATGCGCAGCACCTCGTCCCGGTCTACATAGTGGCCTTTATTGGTCTCCACCAGGTAGTCAGCCATGTCGCCCACACCGATACACCAGTCCTCCGGGTCGTCGCCGCAGCCCTCGCCCAGCTTGGCGCGGGACATGCGGCAGGAGCAGGGGCTGGCGGCGTACTTGCCGTCGTACTTATCCAGCCAGTGGGAGATGTGCTCGATGTCCACCGAGCGATTCTCGGTCTGGATGGCCTGTTCCACCGGGATCACATGCATGCCGATGCCCGCACCGCCGGGGGGCACCATGGCCGTGATATGCTCCAGTGGCAGGAAGGTCATGCGCTCGAAAAAGGCGGTGACCTCCGGGTGCTCGTCGATCTGCTGTTGCTTCATGTTGAAGAACTCGGCGCTGCCGGGCACGAACATGGGCAGCACATACTGTTTCTCCCGCCGCTCGTTTTCCCAGTTATATTCCAGCAAGCCCACGTTGCTCATTTCCTTCAGCAGGGGCTCCAGCTCCTGGGCAGGCTTGCCGGTGACCTTGACCAGCTGGGGCAGGGTCATGGGTTTGCGCACCTTCATTTTCAGGGCCACATCCGCCATCTCGTCGGTGACGATGCCCGCAAGGCCCCAGTATTCCGGGTCCTCGGCGGTGAGCGGGCGCAGCTTGGCGGGTACCCGGTCGGTGATCTTCTGGCCCAGCTTTAAAATCTTCTCTCGGGGCTTTTCGTCCTTCGGGATGGAAAAGGGCAGCTTTTCTTCATCCAGGGGAAAATGGGTCTGGCTCATATCCTTTTGTCCTTTCCTTCGTTTCTCAGCTCTTCCAGGTCTTTACCTGCCCGCGCAGCCAGTCGGCCCAGGCCTCGATGCCTTCGCCGGTTTTGGCGCAGATGGGAATGACCACTGCGTTCGGGTTGCGCATGCGGATGTACTCCTTGCACTTTTCCAGGTCGAAATCGAAATAGGGCATCACGTCGGTCTTGTTGATGAGCACCACGTCGCACACCGAGAACATCAGCGGATATTTCAGGGGCTTGTCGTGGCCTTCCGGCACCGACAGGATCATGGCGTTCTTCACCGCGCCGGTGTCAAACTCCGCCGGGCAGACCAGATTGCCCACGTTTTCCAGAATGGCCAGGTCCACATCTTCGGTGCCCAGCGCCTCCAGGCCCTGACGGGTCATGTCCGCGTCCAGATGGCACATACCGCCGGTGTGCAGCTGGATGGCCTTCACGCCGGTGTCGGCCATTGCTTTGGCGTCCACATCCGAGTCGATGTCCGCCTCCATCACACCAATGCGCAGCTGGCCCTCCAGCGCCTTCACGGTCTGCTTCAGGGTGGTGGTTTTGCCCGCGCCCGGCGAGGACATCAGATTCAGAAGGAACACGCCCTTCTCCTTCAGTTCCCCGCGCAGATTGCGGGCCTGTTCGTCGTTGGACGCAAACACGCTCTGCTTGATCTCGATCACTTTTACCTTGCTGGTGGTATCCGCCATGGGTCCCCCTCCTTGTTTTCCGGGCGGGCCTTGTGGCCCAACCAGGGCCAGTTATCGCCGCTTTCCTCCGCCCTTTAGCTGTTAATAGCTTAACATTCCCATTGTTGGCCGTCAATCAAATCCCAATTTTTCAGAGAACAGCCCAAAGTAAGGGCTTCTCCTTGAGCGAATTGCATGGTAAAATAGGCTTGTGGTATGTGGTATAGCCACAACAAAAGCCGAGGTGATTTGCATGCCCTTTGAAAAACTGAATTCTCCCAGTCTGAAACAACTGTTCGTGCGTCAGCTGCAAGGAATGATTCTTTCCGGTGAATTGCCCATGGGCACTCAGCTTCCCCCGGAGCGGGAGCTGGCCCGGCAGATGCAGGTGAGCCGGGCGGTGGTGAACGGTGGTCTGACCGAGCTGGCCCAACAGGGCTTTTTGGAGGTGCGCCCCCGGCAGGGCACCTGCGTGGCGGACTACCGCCGCAAGGGCAACCTTTCCACCCTGATCGCCATCATGGAATACCGGGACGGCGTGCTGGGCAAGGACGAGATCCGCTCGCTGCTGGAGGTGCGCCAGGCGCTGGAACATCTGGCGGTGAACTCCGCCATCCGCTATGCGTCGGACCAGGCGCTGGACAGTCTGGGCGAGCATCTGGCCCGCATGGCCCAGGCGGAGGACATCGCCCAGGCCGCCGAGGCGGCGTTCCAGTTTCAGCACGAGCTGGCACTGGTGGGCGGCAACAGCATCGTACCGCTGATCTACTATTCCTTCAAGGCCCCGGTCATCACCCTCTGGATGCGCTTTTGCCGGCTGTACGGCATCGAGGCGCTGCTGCGCAACACCGAGCGCCTGTACGACTGCATCCGTGCCCGGGATGAGCAGGCCGCAGCGGAATGGATTGACCGGTATCTGGGCCAGGCCATCCGGGGCAGCCAGCAGATCTACAGCGAGCGGTGAGCTTCTCCTTTGCTCCGCACAGAACAGCATAAGAAAAAGAGTGCGCCGCCCCCAAGCTGAGGGCAGCGCACTCTTTTTATTTGGTATTCTTTTTATAAGTCAAAGCAGAAAGAAACCGGTCCGCTCACTTTGCGGCCCGCATGGCCAAGATCTTGTCCACGATGCAGCCGGCCACCTGAGCCTTGTCCATCTGGGGCTGGGGCTCGGCGCCCTCTTTGGTGATGAAGGTGATCACATTGGTGCCCGCGCCGAAGCCCGCGCCTGCCACCTTCACGTTGTTGCCCACCACCAGGTCCAGATTCTTGGCTTCCAGCTTTTTGCGGGCGTTCTCCTCCAGGTTCTGGGTCTCCATGGCAAAGCCGCACAAAAACTGACCATTGTGCTTTTCTTCGCCCAGGCTGCGCAGAATGTCCTGGGTGCGCTCCAGCGGAATGGCAAAACCGCCCTCCGCCTTCTTGATCTTCTCGGTGGCCACGGTGGCCGGGCGGTAATCCGCCACAGCGGCGGCCTTGATGATGATGTCCTGCCCGGCGGCACGGCTGGTCACGGCCTCATACATCTCCTGGGCGCTCACCACCGGCACCACCTCCACGAAGGGGGGCGGAGTCAGGGCGGTGCGGCCGGTGACCAGGGTGACCTGAGCGCCTCGTAGCATGCAGTTGCGGGCCAGCTGATAGCCCATGGTGCCGGTGGAATGGTTGGTGATGTAGCGCACCGGGTCGATGGCCTCCTGAGTGGGCCCGGCGGTGACCAGCACCTTCAATCCCTTCATATCCTTTTCCAGGGCCAGGTCCCGCAGGATGTACTGGAGCATCACCTCCGGCTCCACCATCTTGCCCATACCGCTGTCGCCGCAGGCCAGATGGCCGGATACCGGCTGGATCAGCTCCATGCCGTAGTGCTCCAGCTTTTTCATGTTATCCTGCACGATGGGGTTTTCATACATCTGGGTGTTCATGGCCGGAGCCACCAGCTTTTTGCACTTGCAGGCCAGCAGGGTGGTGGTGAGCATATCGTCGGCCAGACCGTTGGCCAGCTTGCCGATCACGTTGGCAGTGGCGGGGGCTACCAGGGCGATGTCCGCCTGCTTGGCCACCGACACATGCTCCACGTTGAATTCAAAGTTCCGGTCGAAGGTATCCACCAGACATTTGTGGCCGGTGAGGGTCTCGAAGGTGATGGGGTTGATGAAGTTGGTGGCGTTTTGGGTCATCAGCACCTGAACGTCCGCGTGCTGCTTCACCAGAAGGCTGGCCATGGTGGCCATTTTATATGCCGCGATGCCGCCGGTGACCGCCAGCACCACATGTTTTCCCTTGAGCATGTTGCCGTTTCTCCTTTTTGTCCGGCCACGGGGCCGGTTTTCTCTGCTTCCTATTATAACACAAAAACGCACCGGCGAAAGCCGTTCGCCCAAAGCCGCTGCCGCACAAAAAAATTCCATTCTTTTCTTGGGCAACACCGCACAATTCACACCGTACGGCTCAGGCGGCGTATCACGCCAAAATTTTCTGTGCTATTTTCCAAAAATGCTCGCCAATCCACAAAGGATTGCCTGCGCTTTTTGGTTCATATCACAAAAAATTTTTGGGCGCGCTTCACCACCTGGAATTATGCGGTATCGCCCTTGTTTTGTGCCGGGTTTGGTGCTATACTGAACAGCGTATTGTATCCCGGTTTCGGGAATAATAACAAGGAGGACAATTGAATATGTACAGAAACGGAACTGCGCACAACTCGCGCGGGCTGGTGCAGCTCGCCCTTTTTTCGGCCATTATCATCGCAATGGCCATGGTACCCTTTTTGGGCTACATCCCGCTTGGCTTCATGCGGGCGACCATCATCCACATCCCGGTAATTCTGGGCTCGGTGCTTTTAGGGCCCCGCAAGGGTGCGGTGCTGGGCGGTGTGTTCGGCCTCACCAGCCTGGTAAACAACACAGTGGCCCCCAACGTGACCTCGTTCGTGTTCACCCCCTTCTACAGCCTGGGCGATGTGCACGGCAGCTGGGCCAGCCTGGTGATCGTTCTGGTGCCCCGCATTCTGGTGGGCGTGCTTCCGTATTTTGTATTTAAAGGTCTGAAACGGCTGCTGGGTTCCACCCCCGGCAAGCTCACCGTGAGCCTGGGTGCTGCTGGGTTCGTGGGCTCCATGACCAACACCCTGCTGGTGATGAACCTGATCTTCGTATTCTTCGGCGAAAGCTACGGCGCGGCCAAGGGCATCGCGGCGGATGCGGTGTATCCCTTCATCCTGTCCATCATCGGGCTGCAGGGCGTGCCGGAGGCCATTGTGGCCACCATCATCGTGGCCCTGGTGGGCCGCCCTCTGCTGCGCTTCACCAGCAGCAAGGTTTGAATCACACATACATCGAGCAACGAGGAGTTTTGACATATGATCCTGGCACTGGACATCGGCAACACCAACATCGTGATCGGCTACCTGGAATCCGAGGAGAACATCGTGTTTGTGGAACGGCTCTCCACCGATCTGGGCAAGACCTCGCTGGAATATGCCATCAGCATCAAAAACGTGCTGGAGCTTTATAATGTGGATATGAACACGCTGGAGGGCGTGATCATCTCGTCGGTGGTGCCGCCCATCACCAACCTGATCTGCCAGGCGGTGCGCACAGCCACCGGCCACGAGGCCATGGTGGTGGGCCCCGGCGTGAAGAACGGGCTGCACATCAAGATGGACAACCCCGCCCAACTGGGCAGCGACCGCGTGGTGTGCGCCGTGGCTGGCATCCGGGATTACCCGGTGCCCCTGGTGATTGTGGATCTGGGCACCGCCACCACCGTGGAGGTGCTGGACGCGGAGAAGAGCTACATCGGCGGCATGATTCTGCCGGGCGTGAACGCCTCGCTGGAAGCGCTGGTACGCCACACCTCCCAGCTGCCGAAAATCAGTCTGGATTCTCCCCGCCGCCTGATCGGCAAGAACACCATCGAGTGCATGAAGAGCGGCATCATCCACGGCAACGCCGCCTGCCTGGACGGTCTGATCGACCGCATCCAGGAGGAGCTGGGCGAGCCGGTGACCGTAGTTGCCACCGGCGGTCTGGCCAATGTGATCGTGCCCCACTGCCGCCACAAGATCATCATCGACGACGCGCTGCTTCTGAAGGGCCTGCTGCTCATTTACCAGAAAAACCAGCAGAAGTAAAATTTTTACAAACGGAAAATGCCCGGGGCTCTGGCCTCGGGCGTTTTATTTATATGAACCGCCGCCCGCCTGCTCGACCGGGCCGGCAGCGGATTGTTTTTTGTCTGCCCTTTTACTGGGTTGAGAGCAGTGAACCTTACGCTTTGTATTGTACCGGCCAATTTTTAACTGCCGCTGAATAAAGCGTGTGACGGCTGTGAAAGATCGGCTCACTTTATGAAGATGCTGTGATATTGTATTTTTAAGGCATACAAAAAGGCCCGTCCCGGGAAAAATCTCCGGGGCGGGCCTTCTGCATTTTCTTTCGGGCGGCTCAGTCCAGCACCACCGCAGTGCCGGACACATTCACCATCAGCATGCCGTTGTTGCTGCCCAGCACCTCGTAATCCACGCGCACGCCGACCACTGCGTCCGCGCCCAGATGGGCCGCGCGGGTACCCATCTCCTCCAGGGCCTGAATGCGGGCGTTTTTCAGTTCCTCTTCATACCCGGAGCTGCGCCCGCCGAAGATGTTTCGCAGCCCGGCACCGATATCCTGAAAGATATCCACACCGGAGATGACCTCGCCGAATACGATGCCCTTGTATTCCCGAATGGAACGCCCCTCCACCGAGGGGGTAGTGGTAATGATCATAAACAACATCTCCTTTTTCTGGCACGGGTCAACGCCCATTTTTTTCATTATAGCACCCGCCCTTTCAAAAGGCAACGGCAGCGGCAAAAAGCCCTTTGCATTGTACGGCGGAATGTGCTACAATCGAATGCGGTTTCGCCCGGACCCGGTGTGGACCACATGATAACTTACCATCAAAGAAGGCGTTTTTCATGGAAACTTCCCGACGGGATGCCCGGTTTGATAATTTAAAAGGCATCCTGATTTTTCTGGTGGTGTTCGGCCACCTGCTGGAGCTGGTGGGCGGCCCTGCCGCCGCCTGGCTGTACCGGCTGATCTATTCCTTCCACATGCCCGCGTTCGTGTTCTGCTCCGGCTGGTTTGCCCGGTTCGACGCAGCCCGCTTTTTCCGGCGGCTGCTCTACCCGTACCTGGTGTACCAAACGCTGTACCTTCTGTTTGACCGGCTGGTGCTGCACGGCGACGCTCCGCTGCAGTACACCACCCCCTACTGGCTGCTGTGGTACCTGTTCTCCATGATGCTCTGGACTCTGCTTTTGCCCCTGATCGACGGAGTAAAAAGCCCGAAGGCTGCTCTGCTGGCCTGCTTGGCCGCTGCGCTGGCCTCCGGCTTTGACCCCACCATCGGCTATAACATGAGCCTTTCCCGCACGCTGGTTCTGCTGCCCTTCTTCGCCGCCGGGCATCTGGCCGCGGGCGGCGGGCTGGCAGGCCTGTTGCCTCAGCTTCCCCGTCGGGGGTTGATTGCCGCCCTCACCGGCTGGATCGCTCTATCCGGCACACTGCTCTGGCTACGGCGCAGTGCGGTGCGCAGCGTATGGTTCTATGCCAGCCGCTCCTATGAAGGCGCGCACTATGACCCGGAGCTTCGTGCCCTGCTGCTGTTCACCGGCGCCGCCTGGATCGCTCTTCTGCTGCTTATCGTGCCCAAACGTCCGCTGCCCTTTGCGGCGGCACTGGGGCAATATACGCTGCCGGTGTTCCTTTTGCACGGCTTTTTTGTGCGGAGCCTGCGGCTGCTGCGCCCGGACCTGCCGCCGCTGATGGGCATCGGTCTGGCTGTGCTGGCGGCACTGACCCTTTGCGCGATCCTGGGCAACCGGTTTACCGCCTCTCTGCTGCGGCCCACGTTCTGTGCCCCGCAGCTGAACCGCTCTGTCCTGAAGCCGCGCCCAAGCCGAACAAGGCATCCCGCCCGCTGAATTCATCCTCTTCCCCGCATCCTCCGGTCTTCCGGGCCGGACGCGGGGCTTTTTTTTGCGCCCGAAAGCCGTTGTCTTTCTCCACCAATGTGGTATAATATAACCAGTCATCTCCCGGGCAGTTTGCCCGGGGAGCATTCCGCAAACAAAGGAGTCATAAGCCCATGCGTTCCCTTTCCGCCGACTGCGACGCGCTGCTCACCTGCATCCAAGAGGAAAACGGCATCGCCCTGCTGCGCTGCGAGACCAGCGCCCCCCAGCTGCTTTTGCCCGACGAGCTGGACGGCTTGCCCATCACCCGCCTGGGGGATTATGCCTTCAGCGCCCGGGAGCCCAGGCAGCTGCCCGAAGGGGCGTTTCAGCTTTTGCTGACCAGCGGCGGAGAGAAAGCACCCGCCCACGACGCGGCAGCCCTGCGGCTGGTGCGTCTGCCCCAAAAGGCCCTGTCTCTGGGCAACTACGCCTTTTACGGCTGCACCGGGCTGAAAGCGCTGGAGGTCGGCGGCAGTTTGCAGAGCGTGGGCACCGATGCTTTTATGAACTGCTTTTCCCTGCGGCGGATGATCCTGGCCGCTCCGGCGGAGGAATGCCGCTGCCTGCGCAGCCTGCTGCAGGAATATTCCGGTGAGCTGGAGCTGCGCTTTATCCCCGCCGCCGGGCCGGAGTGCCGCCTCTTCTTCCCCGCTTACGACGAGGATTACGAAGAGATGGCGGCGCCCCATATCTTCCATTACAACATCCGGGGCGTGGGTTATCTGTGCCGCCAGAGCTTTGACGGCCACCGGTTCCGCTACGACCAGTACGACGCCTCGCTGGACCTTTTGCTGCGCACCCACGAGTTTTCGCTGGCAGTGCGCATGGCGCTGGACCGGCTGCGCTTTCCGGTGCAGCTGAGCGAGGCCGCCCGCGCCGCGTATCTGACTTGTCTTTCCCAGCACACGGCCCAGCTGCTGGAGCTGGTTCTGTCCGAGACGGACACCGTGCCCCTGGCCTTTGTGCTGGGGCTGGACCTGCTGGACCGGCAGGCACTGGCCGAGGGCTGCGAGCTGGCCCGCGCCGCCCGCCACACCGAGGCGCTGGGTCTTTTGCTGGAATACCAGAACCGGCGCTTCGGCGCGCCCCGGGCCCGATCTTTTGACCTGTGAGGCACCCTATGATGCAACAAGAACAACGACACGACCCCTGGCCGGAGCTTGGCCAGAAGATTTTAACTGCGGCCCGCAGCGAACTGTATCTGAACCTGCCCTTTCTGGATGCGGCGCTGTGCAGCCTGCCGCTGAGCACCCGCGAATCCACTCCGAGCCTCGCCACCGACGGCACCGCTCTCTTCTACAACGGGGCTTATTTAGCCCAGCGGTATGAGCGGGCCCGCAGCCTGGTCTGCCGTGCCTACCTGCACAGTCTTCTGCACTGCATGCTGCGCCACCCGCCCAAAAAGGCCGGTCGGGACGGTGACCTTTGGGACCTTGCCTGCGACATCGCGGTGGAGTCCATCCTGGATGCCCTGCCCCAGCGCTGCCTGGTCCCCGCCACACCCCGACCCCGCCGGGCCCACTGGTACGGTCTTTTGCAGGCGGAAATGAAGGTGATCACCGCCGAGGCCGTCTACCGGTACTTCCGCCGCCATCCGCTGGACGAAATGGACAAAGCCACTCTGGCCCGGGAGTTTCTGGAGGACGACCACCGGCTGTGGGAGCGGGCACAGAATGACGAGCAGGAGCAGAACGCTTCCAGCCAGTGGCAGAACATCGCCGAGCGCATCCAGACCCAGCTGGAGACCATGTACACCGAAGCGGGCGCGGGCGGCGACGCGGTGCTGGAACGACTGCGAGTGGAGAACCGCCCCACGGCCAACTACAAGGCCTTCCTGCACCGGTTCGCAGTGCTGGGCGAGGAGATGAGCGTAGACGTGGATTCCTTCGACTACGGCTACTACACCTACGGCCTGTGCCGCTACGGCAACATGCCGCTGATCGAGCCGCTGGAGACCCGGGAGGCCCGGCGCATTGAGGACCTGGTCATCGCCATCGACACCTCCATGTCCACCTCCGGCGCGCTGGTGCGCAGCTTTCTTTCCTACACCTACGCCATTTTAAAGAACACCGAGAGCTTTTTCCGCCGCTTTCAGCTGCGCATCCTGCAATGCGACGACCAGCTGCGGGCGGATAAAACCATCACCAGCGCCGAGGAGCTGGCGGATTACATGGAGCATTTTGAGCTGATCGGCCAGAGCGCCACGGATTTCCGCCCGGTGTTTGAGCATGTGAACAAGCTGCGGGAGGAGGGCGCCTTCCGCCACCTGAAAGGAATTTTATATTTCACCGACGGCCTGGGCGTCTACCCCGCCAAGCGCCCGCCCTACGACGCAGTGTTCGTGATGCTGGCGGGCCAGGGAAACCCGGAACGGGTGCCGCCCTGGGGCATCCGCCTGCTGATCGACGAGGACGAACTGACGGAATCCACACCCCAGCCCACACAAGGAGCATAACGCCATGAACATCAAACGAGCCAAACAAGAGATCATCAACACGGTGCGCGCCTACCTGGCCAAGGACGAATTCGGCGCCTACCGCATTCCGGCCGTGCGCCAGCGGCCCATTCTGCTGATGGGCCCTCCGGGCATCGGCAAGACCCAGATCATGGAGCAGATCGCGAATGAACTGGACATCGACCTGGTGGCTTACACCATCACCCATCACACCCGCCAGAGTGCCCTGGGTCTGCCCTTCATCGAGCACCGCACCTTCGGCGGCAAGGAATACGCCGTGACCGAATACACCATGAGCGAGATTCTGGCGGCGGTCTGGCAGGCCATGGAACGCAGCGGCCGCAAGGAGGGTATCCTCTTTTTGGACGAGGTGAACTGCATCTCAGAGACGCTGGCCCCCATGATGCTGCAGTTTCTGCAGTGCAAGACCTTCGGCAACCAGCGGCTGCCGGAGGGCTGGATCATCGCCGCCGCGGGCAACCCGCCGGAGTACAACAAATCCGTGCGGGAGTTCGACGTAGTGACCCTGGACCGTGTCAAGCGCATCGATGTGAAGGAGGACTACGCCGCCTGGAAGGAATACGCCCTGCGCCGGGGCATCCATGGGGCCATCCTCTCCTATCTGGACATCCGAAAGGACCACTTTTATAAGGTGGAAGCCGGACCGGAGGGCATGCAGTTCGTCACCGCCCGCGGCTGGGAGGACCTTTCCGAGATCCTGCACACCTACGAGGCCCTGGAACTTACCGCCGACCGGGAGGTGGTGGGCCAGTATTTGCAGATGCCCACCATCGCCAAGGACTTCGCCAACTATCTGGAGCTGTATGCCAAGTACCGCCGGGTCTACCGGGTGGAAGAGATCCTGAACGGCAGCTGGGAGCCCCTGCGGGCCCGGGAGCTGGCCGCCGCCCCCTTTGACGAAAAGCTCAGCGTGCTGGGGCTGGTGCTCTCCCGCCTGAACGAGAGCGCCCGCGCCGCCTGGCAGTTGGACCAGCTGTCGGGCCTTCTGCACGAAAGCCTGCTGCGGGTGAAGGCCGCGCTGGGCCAGACCCCCGCCGCCCAGATCCTGACCGCCGAGCTGGCAGGGCTGGACCGTCAGATCGTCGCCAAAAAAGAAGCGGGCAGCGCCGACCGTCAGGGCATGCAGCTGCTGAACCAGGCCGCCCGCACCCTGGAAAATTACCTGCACACGCTGGAGCTGGAGGCCCCCGCCGAGCCCTTCGACCGGCTCAAGGAGCTGTTCGCCGAAACGCTGGACCAGCGGGCCGCTGCCGCCGATGAGACCGGCAGCTATCTCTCCAACGCCTTCACCTTCCTGGATGAGAGCCTGCCCGGCAGCCAGGAGCTGGTGATCTTCGCCACCGAGCTGACCGCGGGCTTCTATACCTCCTGGTACATTGAGACCTTCGGCTGCGAGGCCTACTTCGCCCACAACAAAGACCTGCTCTTTGCGGACACCGAAAACGCCCTGCTGGGCGAGATCGCCGCTGCTCGGGCCGCCCAGAACGGCACGCCCGGCGAAGCGCTGAAGCTGTAAGATCACATAAAAAAGCCGCTGTCCTTTCTCTTTTTGAGAGAAGGACAGCGGCTACTTTTTTATCACAGGAATCGCCTTATGCCGCCTGCTGCTCCAGCTGACGGATATGGTTCAGCTCCCGGCTGATCAGAACGATGGTGGTCACAAAAGCCACGCTGTCCGCAATGGGCCCGGCAAATAGGATGCCGTCGATGCCGAAGAAGAGCGGCAGGATCAGCAGCAGCGGCACCAGGAAGAACACCTGCCGGGTGAGCGACAGAATCACGCCCTTGATGGGCTTGCCGATGGCCGCAAAGAAATTGGAGGAGATCAGCTGCACACCGTTCACCAGCACCATGAACAGGAAGATGCGCATGAAGCGTACCGCAAACTCGAAGTACAGCGCATCGCCGGTGCCGAACACCGAAATGATCTGCCGGGGAAAGAACTGGAACATCACAAATCCGATGGCTGATACCACCAGGTTGCAGCTGATGGCCAGTTTATAGGTTCCACGTACCCGGTCATACTGCTTCGCGCCGTAGTTGAAGCCCACGATGGGCTGAGAGCCCTGGGAGATACCCACCAGCACCGCGATCAGAATAGCATTGGTCTTGATCACGATCCCGCAGGCTGCCAGCGGGATGGAGCTGCCGTATTCCGACTGCGCACCGTAGAAGGTGAGCGAGTTGTTCAGTACGATCTGCACAAAGGTGATGGCCAGCTGATTCAGGCTGTTGCTCATACCCAGGCTGGCGATCCGCCCCCACTCCCGCAGCCGGTAACCAAAGTGATGGGGCTGCAGATGGATATGACGGAAACACCGGGCATAGTTGATCGCCATGAGGAAAGAGAGCAGCTGGCCGATCACAGTGGCCCAGGCCGCACCCGCAACGCCCATCCGAAATACAAAGATGAAGATAGGGTCCAGGATGGTATTGGTGATGGCACCCACCAGCATACAGGTCATGGAATATTTGGGGCTGCCGTCCGCCCGGGCCAGGTTGCTCATGGCGTTGGTCACGATCAGCAGCGGCATGCCGAGAGCGGTGATGCGGGTATAGCTTTCCGCGTAGGGCATTACCTCCGCGGTAGCGCCAAAGGCCCGCAGCAACGGCTGCAAAAACAGCTGGATGACCACCAGATACACGATGCCCAGGGTGAACATCATGGTGATGGCGGTACCCACCGCCTTTTCCGCGTTTTCCTTATGCCCTGCTCCCAGCTCCAGCGAGAAACGGGAGGCGCTGCCGATGCCGATGAGCAGCGCAATGGACAGGCAGATGGTGGTGAGCGGGTAGGCCACGTTGGTGGCCGCATTGCCCAGATAGCCCACGCCCTGGCCGATGAAAATCTGGTCCACAATATTATACAGCGAGCTCACCAGCATGGCGATCACACTGGGGACTGCGTACCCACACAACAGCTTGGGCAACGGTTCATAGCCCAAAGGGTTTGTTCCCTGTACGTTTTCCTGCGCCATTGCTCATTCCTCCCTTTCCCGGTTCATCGCTTCCAGCTCCAGGCGGTTTTGCTCCACCGCAGCCTCGCCCACCCGCTCCAGCAAGCTCATAAACTGAACACGCTCTTCCTCGGTAAGTCCGCTGGTGATGCGCTGGTTCCAGTCCTCACAGATCTCCCGGATGGGCTGGTAGGCCGCCCGGGCTTTTTCGGTGGGATACAAACAGCAGGTACGCTTGTCCTTCTCGTTGGGACGCCGTTCCAGATAACCCATCTTCTCCAGCGCGGCCACCGAACGGGTGATGTTGCTGGGGTTGATGTAAAAAAAGCTGTTGAACTTGTCCTGAGTGATGCCCGGCACCTCGCAGATGCGCAGCACATACATGTGCTGGCTGCTGTTCAGCCCGAAGGGGGCGAGCATCCGGTCCAGATGGATCTTATTGTACCGGTCAGTGACCGAGATCCATTTGATAAACTGCATGGCGTTTTCCGCTCCTTTTGTCTGATTTTCTCAAATAAGATTATACGGCGAATTGCTTGCGCGCGCAACCTTTTTGTTTGCGTGCGCAAGTTTTTTGCTGCTTTGCCGGTTTTTTCCCCACAAAAGCCGCAGAGTTTCGCCATTTTAAAGCAATTGTCATCGGGAAAACCCGCCGCCGCGCTGGATTCTGACGCGTCGATATGATACAATAAAGCCCAGTATCCCCGGCCCTTCGGCCGGAAAGTGAGGTCAATCATGCGTCAAAACAACTCCCCCCGCCACAAAAACGGGGGTTTCAGTTCTTCCATTGGTTTCGTGATCGCCTGCGTGGGCTCTGCGGTGGGCCTGGGCAACATCTGGATGTTCCCCTATCGGGTGGGTCAGTACGGCGGCGCCGCCTTCCTGATTCCCTATCTGCTGTTCACCTTCCTGTTCGGCTGGGTAGGCCTTTCCGCTGAGTTCGGCGTGGGCCGTCTGGCCCGTACCGGTACCATCGGCGCTTATGAATACTGCTTCGGCTCCCGGGGCAAAAAGACGGTCGGCTCTGTCCTCAGCTGGATTCCCCTGCTGGGTTCGCTGGGCATCGCCATCGGCTATGCGGTCATTCTGGGCTGGGTGCTGCGCAGCCTGGCAGGTTCGGTCACTGGCACGCTGCTCAGCTCCGATCCGGAGACGTTCTTCCACCAGGCCACCGGCAGCTTCGGCAGCGTAGGCTGGCATGCGGCCATCGTGATTCTGGTCTCGGCGGTGATGCTGCTGGGCGTGGCCCGTGGCATCGAAAAGGTGAGCAAGGTGCTCATGCCCCTGTTCTTCGTGCTCTTTCTGGCGCTGGCTGCCTGGGTGGCGTTTCTGCCCGGCGCGGCTGAGGGCTATCGCTTCCTGTTTGTGCCCAAGTGGGAAGCCCTTCTGAACGTGGACACTTGGGTCATGGCCATGGGCCAGGCCTTCTTCTCGCTGTCCATTACCGGGTCCGGCATGATCGTATACGGCGCGTACCTGGGCAAGGAGGCCGACATTCCTCAGGCTTCTCTGCGCACTGCTTTCTTCGACACCATGGCCGCTCTGCTTAGCGGCCTTGCCATCATGCCCGCCGTGTTCGCCTTCGGGGTGGACGTGACCCGCGGTCCCTCCCTCATGTTCATCGCCCTGCCCACTGTATTCCAGCGCATGCCGCTGGGTCGGGTGTTCGCGGTGTTCTTCTTCGTGTCGGTGGCCTTTGCGGGCATCACCTCGCTGATCAACATGTTTGAGGCCGTGATCGAAAGCTGGCAGAACCGCTTCAAGCTGGACCGCCGCATCGCAGTGGCCCTGTGCGGCGGCCTCACCTTCGGGGTGGGCGTTTTCCTGGAGGCCGAGCCTGTGGTAGGCAGCTGGCTGGACTTCGTGACCATCGTGATCGTGCCCATCGGCGCGGTGCTGGGCGCTATTTCCATCTATTACGTGCTGGGCTGGCCCCGCATCCGCCAGGAGCTGGAGACCGGCCGCGGCAAGCCGCTGCCGGAGCTCTTCGGCCGGGTGGCAAAATACGTATATGTTCCGCTCACCGTGCTGGTGCTGCTGCTGGGCTTTGCATACGGCGGCATCGGTTGATGTAAACCAAACGAAAGGGGATCGCCAATCATGAAACTGCTTTTCAAACAGCGCCTGTTCTCCTGGCTGGACAGCTATGACATTTACAATGAACACGGCGAGACCGCCTTCACCGTGGAGGGCAAGCTGGCCTGGGGCCACAAGCTGGAGGTCCTGGACCCCGCCGGCCGCCACCTGGGCACCGTAAAAGAAGAGGTGCTCACCTTCCTGCCCCGGTTCGCGCTGTATCTGGGCGAGGAGTACATCGGCCAGATCAAGAAGGAATTTACTTTTTTCAAGCCCAGCTTCACACTGGACTGCCGGGACTGGCAGGTCAGCGGCGACTGGCTGGAATGGGACTATCAGGTGACCGACGGCCAGGGCCGCACCGTGATGACTGCCAGCAAGGAGCTGTTCCACTGGACCGACACCTATGTAATGGATATTGAGCGGGAAGAGGATGCCCTGCTCTGCTTGATGATCGTGCTGGCCATTGATGCGGCCAAGTGCTCCGGAGGGGATTGAACACCATGAAAAACACCTGTTCCTGCCGCAAAAAGGGCTGCGGCGGCTGCCCGCTGCTTGCCCTGCCCTACCCGGAGCAGCTGGCTCAAAAGCAGAAGGATGTGACCAAGCTGCTGGGCAAGTTCGGTCCGGTACAGACCATCCTGGGCATGGAGGACCCCTGGCACTACCGAAACAAGGCGGTGTCCACCTTCTGCACCGGGCCCGGCCGCAGCCTGCAAAACGGCATCTACGCCCAGGGAACCCACCGGGTGATCCCGGTGGAAGAGTGCCTGCTGCACAATCCCGCCCTGGACGAAGCCATTGCAGCGGTGCGCGCTGCCGCGGCTGCATGCCGTTATGAGCCCTTCAACGAGGACCGGCGCACCGGTCTGATCCGTCACGTGCTGGTGCGCCACAGCCGGGCCACCGGTCAGGTGCTGGTCTGCCTGGTCACTGCTCAGGCGGCGCTGCCCGGCTCCAAGGCCTTTGTGACCAAGCTCCGCCAGCTGTGCCCGGCGGTAAGCTGTGTGGTGCAGAACATCAACCCCCGCCATTCCAGCGCGGTGCTGGGCAGCGCCGAAAAGCTGCTGTACGGCAAGGGATATATTGAGGACACCTTGTGCGGGGTGAAATTCCGGCTGTCCGCCGCCAGCTTCTACCAGGTGAACCCGGTGCAAACCGAACGGCTGTATCAGACGGCCATCGAGGCCGCCGGGCTGGACGGCAGCCAGACCGTGCTGGACGCCTATTGCGGCGTGGGCACGATCGGCCTCGCCTGCGCGGCCAAGGCCAAGTCGGTGCTGGGGGTGGAGCTGAACCGCAGCGCGGTGAACTGCGCCATTCAAAACGCCAAGGCCAACGGCATCACCAACGCCCGCTTCCTCTGTGCAGACGCCACCAGCGCTATCCAGCGCATGGCCCAGCAGGGTGAGCAGGTGGATGTGGTCTTTCTGGACCCGCCCCGCGCAGGCAGCACCCCGGAGTTTCTGCAGGCGGTCTGCCAGCTGGCTCCTGAGCGGGTGGTTTATATCTCCTGCAATCCCGAGACCCAGCGCCGGGACCTGGAATATCTGACCGCCCGAGGCTGGAAGGCCGACTTCATCCAGCCGGTGGACCTGTTCCCTCACACCGAGCATGTGGAGACGGTTGTTCTTTTGTCCAAATAACAAGTCATCGCAATCCACACAAAAAGCCCGAATCCGTTTTGAGTCGGATTCGGGCTTTTTTCGTTTCAGATATTCTTTTCAGGATATGGGCAATCCCATTCCCAGCTGTACGCCCCAGCGGAATGCAAAGGCTGTGCTGGTGAAAAACAAGGTCAGCAATCCACAGCCAAACAACAATCCGGTAACGAACCGGCGGCCATTCGTGCTTTCATAGGAGCTCAGCGCCTGGATACCGCCGTCCAGAACCATGGGAATCATGGAAACAGCCGACCAGGCCACACTCAAATGAAAGACTGGATAACACAAGGCCGCAGCCAAAATTCCCACCAGCTCGCCTGTGCAGCGGGCGCAAACCGGAAAACACCGTCCACGATAGTGGAATGACCGGTCGTCCCTGCAGTGACAGCCGCAGAAACGGGGCAGCCAGACATAAAGCCAGGAAATCATTGGATCATAGCCATACCAACACCGGCGGCAATGACCACAACATAGTAGATCACAATGAGGATCACGCCGACCAGCGCACCGATGCCGGCCTTCTTTGCCGTATTGGGCTTTTGATCCTTCCAGACCAGGAACAGGATCAGACCAACCAGAGGAATACAGCAGCCCAAAAAGGCCCATCCGATGTTACCGCTGTCTACCACAGCCGGCTTATCCTGCTGGGGTACGCCGCATGCCGGGCATACTACAGCCTTATCATCGATTTCTTTTCCGCAATTTTTACAAAACGCCATAGCTAATTCCTCCTTCGTCTCCACAAGACTATGCCTGTGGACTTTGTTTGAGTAAAGCATATCATATTTTGTAAAAACCTGCAATAACTTTTTCACATATAAAAACCATCCCCAGCATTTCGCCTTATTTGCTTCCGTTTTTCTGCATCATCCGGAAGCTTTCGTTTCCTCGAGGCTTTCCTCGACCGCGGCGGCGCTGCCCGCCATTTTTTGTGATATAATAAAAAAGTATAAAAAGGAGGGACAAACCATGATGTATGACGCTCTGATTGTGATCGATATGCAAACACCCTGGTAGACGCACGCCCCTATAACGAGGTCGGTGTACTGGCCGGGATTCGTTCTTTGCTGGAGCGCTGCCGCGCCTCCGGTATACCTGTGATCTATGTTTGCCATGACGGTGGCCCCGGAGACGAACTGGAGTTTGGCAGCTCCGGCTGGCAGGTCGCCGCGCCAATCGCCCCCAAACCGGGAGAAAAGCGTTTTGACAAGCACTTCAACAGCGCCTTCCGCCAAACCGGCCTTCATGAATATCTTCAGCAAATGGGCGCAAACCGGCTGATCCTCTGCGGCATGCAGACGGAATACTGCTTTGATGTTTCCTGCAAGGTGGCTTTCGAGCTGGGTTATGAGGTAACAATCGCCAGAGGCACGACCACCACCTTTGATAACGATTTTGCCCGCGCCCATGATTTGACCCGATACTATGAGGAAAAGATCTGGGCCAATCGGTACGCTCAGGTACTCGATTTGAACAAGGTTCTATCCCAACTGAACGATAACTGATTTCCGATGGAGTTTTTTATGAGCAAAAGCGTAAGGAAGCCTTTATCCAGCCGGCTGCCCGACCTCCCACACCACTTGCGTGAGAACGGTTCTGCTTTTGTACAGACTGAACGCCCGACATGAACCGGATTTGTTGAAACTTCCCGGGAGGTTGATCGAATGCAATCTTACAAAAACGGAAAGTGGGCAAGGCAAATCCTATCCATGCGCCAAAAGGATGGATTATGGGGAAATTTTCACACTTTAAGCCGCCCCCTTCCAGGCAAAAATTATACAACGGAACAGGCAATCCGAAGACTTTATTATCTTGGATACACAGCCGACGATGAAGTGATTCAGATTGTATTGAAACGTATGGAGCAATGCATCAAGGGTGAACTTGCCATAGATCATTATTCCGAAAAAAAGCACGATTGGCCCCTCTTTGAAAAGCTAATGCTGTCCGCCTGGCTGCGCATTTTTGACCCGCAAAATGAGGCCGCACTGGATGTGGCATATCAATGGGCACAGGTTGTTGAAAAAGCCTTTGCCGGTGGCAGCTACAACCGAGATAACGATATTGCAGCCTTTACAGAATGGCGAGGCCGAAAACCCAAAAGTGAATTTGAAACAGGGTTTGGGATGTTCTACCATGCCGCACTGCTCTCCGGAGTGCTGTCACCAAAAACTGAAGACTTCCTTTTGGACTATTATCTGTCAAAGCCTGATGGAATGTTTTACATTTACGATAAACCTCTGAATAAACCGCCAATCGTCTTTGCTTCTCGGTCAGCAAGCCGCTATCTGGCCGCGATAGAGGTATTGAGCCGATATGGCCGGGCAAAGGATAAGCTGGCCTTTGTCATAGACTGGCTCACTGCCAATCAGGATGAAAACGGCCAGTGGAATTTTGGTGAAAAGGCTAAAGATGGTATTTATTTCCCTTTGTCGGACCGCTGGGATAAAACCGCAAGACTCGCAGACAGCACCTATCGAGTCAGCAAAGTATTTTCAGCTCTTTCGCTGTCACAGCCAGAGGATGCGTAAGGCCCCCTGCATCCAAGGCAGTCAACAAAGAGCAAGCAACAGCTTTGGTGGAATACACCTTCCTTGAAAACGCATTTTTATTTTCGGTCACTATTGGAAAAGCACCACCCTTCTTTTTTGTGATATAATAAGGCAGTAAAGTCTCGGAACATCTGTTGTGCAGCTGCCCGGACTGCTTCAAATCCTTAACGCCCGAAAGGACCTTTTATGAGCGAGACCATTCCCATGCGGGTGATTGCCCGCATTCACAGCGATTTTACCAGCAAATTCGGCATTCCCCGCCAGAGCGGCCTGGTGGAAAGCTTACAGGCCGTGATCGTGTTCGAGCCGGAATACCGGGACCCCAACGCCCTGCGCGGGCTGGAGGATTTTTCCCATCTGTGGCTCATCTGGCAGTTTTCTCAGGCAGTGCGGCAGACCTGGTCGCCCACGGTGCGCCCGCCCCGGCTGGGCGGCAACACCCGGATGGGCGTATTCGCCACCCGCTCCCCCTTCCGGCCCAACGCCATCGGCCTTTCCTGCGTGAAGCTGGATCGGGTGGAGCTTCACCCGGAGCTGGGTCCGGTGATCCACGTGCTGGGTGCGGACCTGCTGGACGGCACTCCTATTTTTGACATCAAGCCCTATCTGCCCGCAGCGGACTGCCATCCCGAGGCGTTGAGCGGCTTTGCAGGTCCTGTACGGGATTATCACCTGGAGGTGGTCTTCCCCCAGGAATGGCTGGACCGGGTGCCTGAGGCCAAGCGCAGTGCCCTGCACGGGGTACTGGCCCAGGACCCCCGCCCCTCTTACCAGGACGACCCGGAGCGGGTCTACGGCCTGACCTTCGCCGGCCTGGAAGTAAAATTCACCGTAAGCGGCGGCGTGCTCACCGTGTGCCGGGTGGCCCCGGCCAAGGACGGGCAGCCCACCGGCCGCTGACCATACAAAAAGCATCAGGCCCGGAACCCGGGCCCGGGAAAGCGAGGTTTTTGCAATGAAACGTGCCTGTGTATTTATGGCAAACGGAACCGAGGAATGTGAAGCTCTGCTCACGGTGGATATCCTTCGCCGTGCCGGGGTGGAGGTTGTCACCGCATCGGTGAACCAGAAGCCGGAGATCCTTTCCAGCCACAACGTGCGCATGGACACCGACGCAGTCGCGGCGGATATCCAGACTGCCGATTTTGATCTGGTCATGCTGCCCGGCGGCATGCCCGGCACCCTCAACCTGAAGGAAAACGAATTTGTGAAGACTGTCTGCCAGCAGGCAGCCGCTGCTGGCAAGCTGGTGGCCGCCATCTGCGCCGCTCCCAGCGCGCTGGCCGCTTTCGGCCTGCTGGAGGGCAAGAAGGCCACCGCCTATCCCTCCTTCACCGACCAGCTGGCCGGTGCCACCGTGGTCAAGGAGCCTGTGGTGGAGGACGGCGACATCATCACTGGCTGGGGGCTGGGCGCGTCCATCCCCTTCTCGCTGGCGCTGGTGCGGCGGCTCTGCGGCGCGGACGCCGCCGAAGCGGTACGCCAGGCCATCGGCTACCCCTACGGCTTCTGATCGCAGCATACAGTTTTTTGCGCGGGCCGACCACGGCCCGCGCTTTTTCTTCCCTGCGCCCGGCTTCCGGCGTTTTTTCGCCCGCCTGTGCATACAGTTTTTATAGCGCAGGCTTTATTCGCACAGTTTCAAAGGAGGTAAGCCCTTGAACGGAATTCTTCTGCTGGTCGGAGTGGTGATCCTGGCCTGCATTCTGGCCCACCACTTCACCGAAAAGCTTCCCATCCCCACCCTGCTGGTGTTCATTGGTCTGGGCATGTTGTTCGGGGAAAACGGATTGTTTCGCATCCGGTTCAACGACTATTCCCTGGCCGAGACCGTCTGCTCGATGTGTCTGATCTTTATCATGTATTACGGTGGCTTTGGCACCAACTGGAAGGCCGCCCGGCCTGTGGCGGTGCAATCGGTGCTGCTCTCCACCCTGGGTGTACTGCTCACCGCCGGGCTCACCGGCTTGTTCATCCACCTGGTGCTGCGGCTTTCCTGGCTGGAGAGCCTGCTCATCGGCTCGGTCATCGCTTCCACCGACGCGGCCTCGGTGTTCAACATTCTGCGGTCCCGCAGCCTGAACCTGAAGTTCAACACCGCCAGTCTGCTGGAGCTGGAGTCCGGCTCCAACGACCCCATGTCCTATATGCTCACGGTGGTGCTGGTGACCCTGATGACCGGCGGCGACATCTCGGTGCCGCTGGTTCTGGCCAAACAGCTGGTATTCGGCATTCTGTTCGGCGTGTGCATTGGTATTGCCGCTTCCTTTTTGCTGCGGCGTTCCCATGCTGCCATGGCTCAGGGCGACACCATCTTCGTGTTTGCCGCCGCCCTGATTGCCTATGCCCTGCCCTCCATGCTGGGCGGCAACGGCTATCTGAGCGTGTATCTGTGCGGCATTCTGATGGGCAATGCACCCATCGCCCAGAAACGGGACTTGGTGCGCTTTTTTGACGCGATCACCGGCATCACCCAGATGATGATCTTCTTTTTGCTGGGTCTTCTGGTCACTCCGGCCCAACTGCCGCGGGTCTTTGTGCCCGCGCTGTGCATTCTGGTCTTTCTCACTCTGGTGGGGCGTCCGGTGGCGGTGGCAGCTTTACTGGCGCCCTTCCGGGCCAAGGCCGGGCAGATCGCGCTGGTCTCCTGGGCAGGCCTGCGCGGTGCGGCCTCCATCGTATTTGCCATCTACGCGGTGCTGCACGATGCGCCGCTCACCTACGATCTGTTTGATCTGGTCTTCTGCATCGTGCTGCTCTCCATGGGCATTCAGGGCACCCTGCTGCCCCACATGGCCCACCGCTTTGCCATGATCGATGACAACGCGGATGTGCGCCGCACCTTCAACGACTACCAGGAGGAAAACGACATCTGCTTCATCAAGCTTCACCTGGACGAAGGCCATCCCTGGGCGGGCAAGCTGCTGCGGGAGATCGTGACCCCGCCGGACTTCCTGGTCAGTCTGATCATCCGCCGGGACGAGGGCGTTCTGGTGCCCAGCGGCTCCACCCGGATGCTGGCGGGCGACCTTCTGGTCATTGCAGCCCGGGAATTCGAGAACCGGGCAAGCCTGACGCTGCAGGAAGTAAGCATCGACGCCTCCCACAAGCTGTGCGGCAAGCAGCTGCGAGATGCCCCGCCCGCTCCTGGAACACTTGTGGTGCTGGTGCAGCGGGAGGGCCGCACCATCATTCCCACCGGCGACACCGGCGTGCAGGCGGGCGACACCCTGGTAGTGGCCCGCTACTGATCTGCATTTTCCCTAAGGACATAAAAAAGCTTCGGAGTGCCTGGGCACTCCGAAGCTTTTTGTTTTGTATTCTGCGCTTTTAAAAAAATCACTCGTGCCGGATGGCTTCCAGCGCGCTGATCTTGGTGGCGCGGATGGCGGGCCACAGGCCGCTGAGCACACCCACCAGGGTGGAGAAGCCCAGACCCAGCAGCACCAGCCAGGGCGGGATCATGGAGATGGCAGCGCTGCCGCCGTCCATGCCATAATAGTAGCCGCCGCCGAAGCTGCTCATCAGACCGCTCAGATCAATCGAGCCGCCGAGCAGCGCCGCAATCGTGGTCAGGTTATTCAGAATGGCGCTGGCCGCATAGCTGAGCGCCACGCCGATCACGCCGCCCAGCAGGCCGATGGCGCCAGCCTCCACCAGGAACATGTTGCGAATCTTGCGCACCTCGCAGCCCAGCACCTTCATCACGCCAATTTCCTTGGTGCGCTCATAGATGGACATCATCATGGTGTTGGCGATGTTCAGCGCCGCCACCAGCAATGCCACAGCTGCGGTGCCGCCCAAAATCATCTGGCTCTTGGCTACGCTGGCCTGCATCTCCTCGCGAATCTGGGTCATCGAAGAAGTCTCATATCCCAAATCCTGAATTTTCTCCTCCACCTCAGCCACATTGTCTACATCGTCTACCTTCACATAGACGTTTTCATAACCGTTATCCTTCTGCTGGATTGGCCGGCCGCCGGCAGAGGAAATCATCACGCCGCCGCTGTTGCCCTTGTTGCCGGAAAGCTTCTGGTAGGCCTTGCTGAGCATCTGCATATCCGACACCCGCATGACAACACCGGCATTGGTGAAATACTGCTTGGCGTCATCCTGCTGGAACACGCCCATAACCACCAGCTGATAGTCCTCGGTCTTTTCGTTTCCGTTTTTATCGTAAGCCATCAGGCGCAGGGTAAGCTTTTCCTTCTGTACATCGAAGAAGGGCTCCACCGGGTTTCCCAGCGCGTCGGTTTCGCCCCAATAGCGCTGACGCTTACCGCTGTTATAGCTCTTGCGGGTATCCTGGAATTCATAGGCAAAATGCTCGCCGATCAGCACCGGGATCTTCTTTTTGCCCAGATTGGTATCGCTGGCCACAAAGCTGCCGCTGATCAGCTTATAATCCATGGCCTGCAAAGCGTCCATGTCCACGCCGTACATTTCCCAGACATAGGCCTCGTAACGGTCATTTTTGCCTGCGTAGACCTGGGCGTTCAGGTTATTGTCCCGATACATGGGGGTCACTGCCACCACATGCTCATAGCTGCGCAGCTGATCCAGCATTTTATCGTCCAGCACCGGCACATCACCGCTGGCCGCGCCCCACTGGTAGTTGTTGATGGTGATCTGGGTCAGATCACCCCAGCTTTGCAGCATGGCCTCGTTCTGGGCGTTGCTGGCAATGCCCAGGCTGATCATCACGATGATGGAAAAGGTGCCTACCACCACGCCGATCACCGTCAGTGCGGTGCGGCCTTTGCGGCGGCGAAGATTATCCGTGCTGAGACGCAGCAGATCAGATATCTTCATCTTCATCCTCCAACTGAGCCAGTTTCTTTGCTTTCTGCTTCTTCTTGATCACGACTACGACCACAACGACCACAGCCACAACGCCCACCACGATGAGCGCCCAGCCCCAGATGGGCATGCCGGGAGCGGTTTCGGTCATGGTGGGGTCCATCATACCCGGGTCCATGGGATCGATGCTCATGTCCATCATGGGCTCCACGGTGCAGGAGAACTCCTTCTCCAGGGTCTTTACTTCGCCCTTGGCATCCTCGTAGCTCAGGATGACCTTGCCGTTGATGGTGCCCTCGGCCGCAGCCATCACGCTGAAGTCCACCGAGTTCTCGGTACCGGCAGCGATGTTGCCCAGGAACTGGCTCTGGCCGGGGTTGGCCAGGTTCTCACCCTGGATCTCGGCGGAGAGGTTGTTGATGGCGCTCTTGCCCTTGTTTACAAAGGTGACGGACAGGTAGCCTTCCTCACCCATCATGATGGTCTCGGGGGCTTCCATGTTGGTGATGTCAAACCGCTCGGGCTGGGTCACCGGGATGGAGATGGGCGCGGTGGCGGCCTCGCCGTTCTTGCTGGTCAGGTTTACATTGATGCTGATGGCGCCCGGCTCGATGGTGGCGTCGGTGGTCATCTTATAGCTGATGGTCTTGGTGGTGTTGGGAGCCATCTCGCCCACATAAGTATTCATGCTGCCGCTGGCCAGAGAAACACCCTTCAGCTCGCCGAAGTTCAGGCCCACCATCACGTCCTGCAGGTTGGCGTTGCCGCTGGTGGTGAAGAGGGTCAGCTCCAGGGTGAACTCCTTGCCGGCTTCCACGCTGTTGCCGCCGAAGGAGAAGTCCTTGACCAGGATCTTCGGGTAGTCATATTCCGGTTTCTCGGTGGGAACCGGCTCGGGAGTGGGGGTGGGCTCCGGCGGGTTGGGGTTCACGTCCAGACACTGGGCAATAAGTTGGGTACCCGTAAGTACACCGCGCAGATTGGTAGTGATCTCGAACGAGAGCTCGTTGCCGCCGCCGTTGTAGGTCACATGGGGGAAAATCACCTTATTCCCATTCACCGTTCCCTGAAAGTTAACGCTGTCTGCTGTAAACGCACCGGAATTGATAAATCGAGAACTTTGGATGGTTTCGCCTTCGAGAAGATTCAGATAAACCTCTACATCAGCTTTTTCGCCCCACTCCCACATGTTATCCCGGCTTCCATAGTCCTTAAAATCCACATTGTAGCTTCCGATTTCCAACTGCGAAGGCAGCGGAGTGGGTTCCGCCTCACTGCTACCACTGTTTCCCTCCGACTCTCCGTTAGAAGAGCCATCGCCATTTCCCTGAGAGACACTTTCTGTCTGTTGCTCTACATTTGCAATTTGCGAAGTGCTGGTGCTCTGGGGGGCGCTGGCCGGGGCGGTGCTCTCGCCCTCGGCGAATACGCCGAAGGCGCTGAATGCGCTCAGTGCCATGGCCATGGCCAGAACGGCGCTGATCCGTTTGATTCTCTGTTTCATGGTTTTCTTCTCCTCACTGTTTTTCGCTATTCAAAGGCACCGTGGTGTTGGGTTCCGCCGGGGCCTCCTGTTCCATAATCTCGCTGAACATCTCAGCCATGGCCGCTGCCTTGGCTTCGGCGTCCATCACCACATCGCTCTCCACCTTGCCGTCCTTGATGGTGACCACCCGGTCCGCCACTGCGGCCAGGTCCCGTTCGTGGGTGACCATAACAAAGGTAATGCCGTTTTCCTTTGCCATATTCAGCATCCGGTAAAGCACCTGTTTCGTGGTCTGGCTGTCCAGGTTGCCGGTGGGTTCGTCTGCAAAGATGACCTTGGGCTTGGCCACAAAGGCCCGGGCAATGCCCACCCGCTGCTGCTGGCCGCCGCTCATTTCGGTGGGCTTGTGGCCCGCCCGCTTGCCCAGACCCATCTTTTTCAGCTCCTGGGTGGCAAGCTTGATTCGCTCTTTGCGGCCCACGCCCTTGAACATCAGCGGCAGAGCCACGTTTTCCGCCGCCGTCAGGTTGGGCAGCAGATTGTAGCTCTGGAAGATAAAGCCCAGATGCTCCTGGCGGAACTTCGCCAGCTCGTTTTCGGTCATCTCGCTGATGTCGTGCTTGCCGATGAACACATGTCCCTTGGTGGGCTTTTCCAGCCCTGCCAGCTGATTGAGCAGGGTGGACTTGCCGCTGCCGGAGGGGCCCACGATGCAGCAGACCTCCCCCGGCTCAATGGCCAGGTTCACATCGTTCAGCGCAATGACCTTTTCGTGACCCACCCGGTAAACCTTACGCAGGTGTTCCACACGGATAATTGGCGCCATGATTTCACCTCTTCATTTTATCGGATTCCAGCCAACCGTCAGAAGATGCCCACAAACTGCAGCATCCAGCCGGTCCGGCTGCTTTTGAAGACCCAGTAATACAGTACCGCGAATACCTCACGGAAATAACAGGGCATAATGGAATTGAGCCCGATGGACGCAGGCAGTGCGTCCACATCGGTAAAGCCCACCATCCGGGCGTATTCTCCGCCCCGGTAGCAGTGGAAGGCGTTGGTCACCACCACGATGGGCTCGGTGGCTGCAATGCCCCGCTCCTCCAGCAGGCGGCGGGCAAACAGCAGATTCTCCTCGGTGGAGGTGCTTTTGTCCTCCACGATGATCTGCTCCTCCGGCACGCCCCGCTCGGCCAGCCATTTGGCCATGGCCACCCCTTCCGGGATGGTCTCGCCCGGTCCCTGGCCGCCGGTGACCACGATCACCGCGTCCGGGTTTTCCTCGTGGTATTCCAGCGCCTTCTCCAGCCGGCAGACCAGCAGCTTGCTGGGCACGTCCTTGCGCAGCCCGGCGCCCAGCACCACCACCGCCTTTTCATCGCCCTGAGGCTGGTCGGTATAGCCGCTGAGGGCCACGAAGGCCAGCAGCGCACAGAATACGCCCACGCCACAGAAAAAGCCGATGCGCAGCACCCGGCCCACCCCGGCGGCACAGAAGGCGTCGATCTGCCGGTGGAACAGGCCATAGACCCACAGCCCGGCGGTAATGGCATACATGATGAGCATGCCGAAATTGAAATTGGAGCGCAGCGACCGGACAATGCTGTCCACAAGAAAATATACCGCCATCACCCACACAATGATCAGTTTGATATTCACGAGACCCTTTCCGTACAGTTTCATACTTTCCCCTGTTAATAAACAGGCCGCGGAGCAACGCTCCGCGGCCGCCATATAATAAACGAAAGGGCGCGGTTTTTTATTGCAACTTTTTCAAAAAAAAATTAAAGGATTTGAAAAAATTCTGCCTTACCGCAAATGCATCTCAAACAAACATCCGCTCGCTCAGATCCTGGCCCGCCAGCTCTGCCTCCACGCCCAGATAGGCGCAGACGGTCTTGCCGATGGCCCCGAAGCCCAGCACGGTGCCCAGATTGTTGTTCTCCTTCACGCTGCTACCCGCCGCCAGCATGGGAACGTATTCCCGGGTGTGGTCGGTGGTCTTGGTAAAGCCGGGGTCACAGCCGTGGTCGGCGGTGATGATAAACAGATCGTCCGGCCGCAGCTTTTTGAGCATCTCGCCCAGGCCCTGGTCGAACTCGGTGGCCGCGGCGGCATAGCCGTCGATGTTGCGGCGGTGGCCGTAGACCATATCAAAGTCCACCAGGTTGATGAAAGCCAGGCCCTCGAAATCCCGGTCGGCCAGGTCCAGCATCACCTTGATGCCCTCGGTGTTGCCGGAGGTGCGGATGGTCTCGGTGACGCCCTCGCCGTCGAAGATGTCGTAGATCTTGCCCACGCCGATCACGGCCTTGCCTGCGGCGCTGAGGGCATCCAGCATGGTCTTCTTGGGGGGCTTGAGGGAGTAGTCGTGGCGACGGGGAGTGCGCTGAAAGTCCGCCGCGCAGGTGCCCACGAAGGGCCGGGCGATCACGCGGCCCACGCCATGCTCGCCCTTGAGCATATCCCGGGCGATCTGGCAGTATTCGTACAGCTGAGCCACCGGTACGATCTCCTCATGAGCGGCCACCTGGAACACACTGTCCGCCGAGGTGTACACGATCAGCGCGCCGGTGCGCATGTGCTCCTCGCCGTAATCCTTCAGCACCTCGGTGCCGGAATAGGTGGCGTTGCAGATCACCTTGCGGCCGGTGCGCTTTTCAAACTCCTCGATGACCTCTTTGGGGAAGCCGTTCGGGTAGGTGGGCAGAGCGCGCTCGCTCTCCACGCCCGCGATCTCCCAGTGGCCGATGGTGGTATCCTTGCCGTTGCTGGCCTCCTGCAGGCGGGCGCAGGTGCCCAGCACCCGGGCCGCGGGCTCGCCGCAGCTCACGCCGTCCAGATTGAACAGGCCCATTTTCTTCATGTTGGGGGTATCGAACGCCTTGCTGGCGGCGATGGACGCCAGGGTGTTAGCGCCCACATCCCCAAATTTATCCGCATCCGGCTCGGCGCCCACGCCGAAGCTGTCCAGTACTACTAAAAACACTCGTTTTGCCATATTGTTTCTGCCTCCTTTTCGTTGGCTGTAGGGTGTTGTTTCATTATATCGTATTTGCCCCAAAAAGTTAAGTATATCCCACCGGCTTTGTTGAAAAAATGCAATAAAATATTCTGTTAAATTTTTATTTAATTGGTATGATTGCATATACTTTTCCGAAAGCTTGCCGGGACCCCTTTCACGAATGATTTTTTTATTATATAATAGGGTCGGCGAGCAAAAAGCGACCCCGTCTCCGCTTCGGAGGCGTTGTGGATAGATATTTGAGAAGAGAGTATTTAGGAGGATTTTACGAATGCGTAAGACGAAAATCATCTGCACCTTAGGCCCCTCTACCGACAAAGAGGGCGTAATGCGCGAATTGATCCTGGCCGGCATGAACATTGCCCGTTTCAACTTTTCCCACGGCGACTACGAGGAGCACAAGGGCCGTCTGGACAAGCTGAAGGCTCTGCGTGAGGAGCTGGGCCGCCCCGTGGCTGCTCTGCTGGACACCAAGGGCCCCGAGATCCGTCTGAAGCAGTTCGCCGGCGGCAAGACCAAGCTGGAAGCCGGCCAGAAGTTCACCCTGACCACCCGTGACGTGGAAGGCAACAAGGACATCTGCTCCATCACCTATCAGGATCTGCCCGGCGACGTTTCCGTGGGCAGCACCGTGCTGCTGGCCGACGGCCTGATCAGCATGACCGTTACCGCTGTGACCAACACCGACATCGAGTGCCTGGTAAACAACAGCGGCCCCATCAGCAACAACAAGGGCGTGAACGTGCCCGGCGTTTCCCTGTCCATGCCTTACCTGAGCCAGAAGGACAAGGAGGACATCCTGTTCGGTATCGAGAACGGCTACGACTTCATCGCCGCCAGCTTCACCCGCAGCGCTCAGGACATCCAGGATATCCGCCGCCTGCTGAACGAGCACAAGTCCAACATCCGCATCATCGCCAAGATCGAGAACCGCGAAGGTATCGACAACATCGACGAGATCCTGGCTGCTGCCGACGGCGTCATGGTTGCCCGCGGCGACATGGGCGTTGAGATCGACTTCACCGAGATCCCCATGATCCAGAAGGACATCATCTACCACAGCTTCTCCGCCGGCAAGCCCGTTATCACCGCTACCCAGATGCTGGAGAGCATGCAGGAGAACCCCCGTCCCACCCGTGCCGAGATCACCGACGTTGCCAACGCCATCTACGACGGCACCAGCGCCATCATGCTGAGCGGCGAGACCGCTGCCGGTAAGTTCCCCGTGGAGGCCGTTCGCACCATGGCCGCCATCGCCGAGCGCACCGAGAGCGACTCCAGCTACATCGAGCACATGCGCAAGAGCCCCCTGGATACCCGCCTGAGCATCGCTGCTGCTACCGCTCATGCCGCCTGCACCACCGCAGCCGACATCAAGGCTACCGCCATCATCACCGTTTCCAAGAGCGGTGAGACCGCCCGCCTGCTGAGCAAGGGCCGTCCCGAGACTCCCATCATCGCCTGCGTGCTGGACGAGCAGACCCAGCGTCACCTGGCTCTGAGCTGGGGCGTGCATCCCATCCTGATGCCCTACGCCAACAGCACCGACGAGCTGGTCGAGCTGTCTGTTAAGACCTCTGTGGAGCACGGCCTGCTGCAGAGCGGCGACCTGGTGGTTGTGACCGCCGGTGTTCCCGTGGGCGTTTCCGGTACCACCAACATGATCAAGGTCCACATGGTCGGTGAGTTCCTGGCCAGCGGCGTGGGCATCGGCAACCAGAACGCCAAGGGCGCTCTGTGCATCTGCCGCAACACCGAAGAGGTTGCCAGCAAGTGCAAGCCCGGCTGCGTGCTGGTGGTTCCCTACACCAACAACGAGATGCTGCCCTACATGCGTGAGGCCAACGCCGTGATCGTTGAGGAGGCTGGCATGAACAGCCACGCCGCCATCGCCGGTCTGGCTCTGGGCAAGGCTGTGATCGTTGGTGTTGCCAACGCCACCCGCCTGCTGAAGGACGAGACCATGGTTTCTGTGGACTGCGTACGCGGCACCATCCAGACCATGCCTGTCTGATTCTTCTGAATCGCTTTTTCACTCCCCTGTGCACCCGCACAGGGGAGTTTTTTTTGCGGACCGTCCGCACGCAAAAAGCGGCGGCGCACACGGAAAAGCCTTCCGTATGCGCCGCCGCTTTCATTTTATTCATTTCAGGCATTGCCCCGGCCCTTCAGCCGGGCAAGCCGCCGGGCCATCTTTTCCCGGCGGGCGGCAGTGGCCGCCTGGTCCACCTGCCAGCTCTGCCCGCTTCGGGTGAGCACATCACCCTCCCGGGCATCCGGGGGCAGCTCGCTGCGGTTTGCCCGCTGCCAGTGGGTAAGGTCCGCCTCGTCGGTGACCTCGATCACCGCCGTGTCCCCTTCCCACCGGTCCAGGATACAAAGCTCCTTCATTGCGCTTCTCCTTTCTCAGGCTGCGCTGTCTGCCTGCAGGCCACCGGAAGCCGTGTAGCACTGCAGTCCGTCCTCGGTGGCCGCAATGACCACACTGCCATTCTCGTCGGTGCGCAGCACCTGTGCGCCCACCATGGCGTAGTTCTGCAGCGCCTCCTGATGGGGATGGCCGTAGCTGTTGTCCTTTCCGCAGCTGACCACCACATACTGAGGCCGGATTGCCTGCAGGAAGGACAGGGTGTTGGAGGTGTTGGAGCCGTGATGAGCCGCCTTGAACACGTCTGCCTGAGGCAGCTCACAGTGGGCCAGCGCATCCTCTTCCACCTCGGTTTCGCCGTCGCCGGTGAGCATGACCCGCAGCCCCGGAGCCCGGAAGAAGAGCACCTGGGAGAGGTTGTTGTAATTGTCGGTCTCCACACCGTTTGCCAGCACTGAGAGGGTCGCTTCACCGATGGTGAACTCCTGCCCCGGCTCGGCAGTCACGGTGGGGATATTCTGCTGTTCAATGGTATCCATCACCCGCTCGAAGGTGCGGGTGGTGGGATAGGGTGCCTTGTCGAAGTCCGGCAGCAGAACCTGCTCCACCTGCACATGCTCCAGCACCGCCTGCATGCTGCCGATGTGATCCGCATGGGGATGGGTCATTACCAGAAGCTTCAGGCGGGTGATGCCCATTGCATCCAGATAAGACAGCAGGGCTTCCTCACTGGAGGTCTCGCCCGCATCCACCAGGCAGTATTCCTGGCCGCTCTGCAGCAGGGTGGCGTCCGCCTGGCCCACATCGATGAAGTGCACTGCCTGGCCGTCCGCCGGGACCTCCTCCAGCCCCTGAGGCATCGTATTCACCTGCAGCGCGTCGTAAAAATCGCGCCAGGTAAACCCGCCTTCACCACTCTGGCCTCCCAGCCCCAGCCGGAGGCCGATGACCAGACAGAAGGCAGTGAGCAGAAAGACCAGCCCCTGCGAGGGCGTGATGCGAATGGGATATTTCTTGCGCCGTGTGCGCCGTTTCCGTCGTTTTGCCATGGCTTACTTCCGCTTGGTCTTTGGGGCGAAGGTGGGCCGGCCGGGATTCTTGCCGCTGCCCTTGCCGTGGTTGGAAACGAACCGGCCCTGCACCGGACGGCCTGCCGCCTTGGCGTTCTGGGCGGATTTGCGGCCGGTGACGGGACGTGCCTGGGCGCTCACCTTCGGCTTGTAGCCGGGCACCAGCAGGGGGATCAGGTCCTCCCGGTGGGTCTTATGCAGTGCCTTGACCACCTTTTCCGCGTTGCGGGGCTCGTAATACTGCAGCAGCGCCCGCTGCAGCGCCTTGCCCTCGGGGGATTTTTCCACGAACACCGGCTTGAGGGTGTAGGGGTCCAGGCCGGTGTAGAACATGCAGGTGGACACGGTGCCCGGCGTGGGGTAAAAGTCCTGCACCTGCTCGGGGCGGATGTTGTGCTTGTAAAGGTATTCGGCCAGATAGACCGCATCCTCCAGGGTGCTGCCCGGGTGGCTGCTCATCAGGTAGGGCACCAGATACTGCTTCTTGCCCGCCTTTTTGGTCAGCTCGTAGAATCGCTTGGAGAACTTGTTGAACACCTCCACCGGGGGCTTACCCATGTATTTGAGGGTATTGGGCGCGCAATGCTCGGGGGCCACCTTCAGCTGGCCGGAGACGTGATGCTCCACCAGCTCCTTGAAGAAGGTCTCGTCTTTATCCCAGGTGAGGTAGTCGTAGCGGATACCGCTGCGGATGAACACCTTTTTCACCCCGGGCAGGGCCCGCAGGCGGCGCAGCATGTTCAGGTATTCGGTGTGATCGATGATCAGATGGGGGCAGGGGCCGGGAGCCAGACACTTTTTGCCGCCCTGGCACATGCCCTCGGTCATCTGCTTGGCGCAGCTGGGCAGCCGGAAGTTGGCGGTGGGGCCGCCCACATCGTGGATATATCCCTTGAAGCCGGGCTGTTTGGTGAGCAGCTCGCCCTCCTCCACCACGCTGTCCACACTGCGGCTGGTGACCCGCCGCCCCTGGTGCAGGGTAATGGCGCAGAAGTTGCAGCCGCCGTAGCAGCCCCGGTTGTGGATGATGGAGAACTCCACCTCCTCGATGGCGGGCACGCCGCCCAGCGCATCGTAGCTGGGGTGCCAGGTGCGGGTGTAGGGCAGGGCCGCCACCCGGTCCAGCTCCCGTCGGGTGAGGGGCTTTGCGGGCGGATTCTGCACCAGATAGCCGCTTTGCTGCTTCTGTACGATGATCTGGCCGGTGACGGAATCCTGGTTGTCCATCTGGATGCGGCAGGCCTTGGCGTAGGCCACCTTGTCGGTGCTCACCTTGTTGAAGCCCGCGCATTCCAGATACTTGGCGGGCAGATGGGCAAAATCGGTCATGTAACAGGTGCCCGCCACATCCCGGATCTCGCTGGCCTTCTCCCCTGCCGCCAGCCGCCGGGCGATCTCCACCGTCTGATGCTCGCCCATGCCGAAGCTGATGATGTCCGCCCCGGAGGTCTCGGCGATGCTGGGCAGTACGGTGTCCATCCAGTAGTCGTAATGGGCGAAGCGGCGCAGGCTGGCCTCCAGACCGCCCAGGATCACCGGCAGGTCCGGATAGGCCTGTTTGGCCAGCTGGGTGTAAACGGTAGCGCTGCGGTCCGGGCGCTTTCCCGCCATGCCGCCGGGGGTGTATTCGTCCTCCTTGCGGCGCACCTTGGCCACCGAGTAATGGGCAACCATGCTGTCCACATTGCCGCCGCCGATGAAAAAGCCGTAATGGGGCTTACCCAGCACCTTGAAGCTTTCGCAGGTGGTGTAGTCCGGCTGGCTGATCACACCCACCCGGTAGCCCTCGGCCTCCAGAATCCGGCCGATGATGGCCGGGCCGAAGCTGGGATGGTCTACATAAGCGTCGCCCATGACCAGAACGAAGTCCAGCTCGTCCCAGCCGCGCTGACGCATATCCTCTTTGCTGATGGGCAAAAACTGTGTGCCCTGCTGCATAAAGGGTCTCCTTTCTTTGTTGCGCGGCCCCTTGCGGCCGCGTCTGTCCATGCAATATCACACGCGCCCCCGGCAGGCCGCTGGTCTGCCGGGGGCACGAACGTTTGGCTCGATTCTATTGTAACAAATCCCGCCCGCCGCACACAAGGGCACGGCGCAGGTTCAGGGAATCTCGTCCGGCACGGGGGTGTTGTCCGCCCGCATGGACCGCTCGATCCACTGCTGCCGGGTGATGAGCACCTCCCGGGGCTTGGCGCCCTGGTAGGGACCGATCACACCCAGCTGCTCCATATCGTCCATGATGCGGGCCGCACGGGCGTAGCCCAGCTTGCACTTGCGCTGCAGCAGGCTGGTGGAGGCCTGACCGGCGTCGATGACCACCTCCACCGCCTGTTCCAGCATGGGGTCGTGGCCGTCGTCCTCGTCGTCGCCGTCGCCGCCGGAGGCCTTCTCCGGCACCGCGTGCTTCTCCATCTCCTCGATCATCTTCTCGTCGTACTGGGAGGTGTTGTCCTTCTTGATGAAGTCCAGCACGGCGCTGATCTCCTCGTCCTTCACGTAGGTGCCCTGGATGCGCAGGGGCTTGGAAGCGCCCACCGGCATGAACAGCATGTCGCCCATGCCCAGCAGCTTCTCCGCGCCGCCCGCGTCCAGAATGGTACGGCTGTCCACCTGGCTGGACACCGCGAAGGCGATCCGGCTGGGGATGTTGGCCTTGATCAGGCCGGTGATCACGTCCACGCTGGGGCGCTGGGTGGCCACGATCAGGTGCATGCCCGCGGCACGGGCCTTCTGGGCGATGCGGCAGATGTAGTCCTCCACCTCTTTGCCGGCCACCATCATCAGGTCAGCCAGCTCGTCGATGATAATGGCGATGTAGGGCAGCTTTTCCAGGCCCTCGGTCTCGGCCGCCAGCCGGTTGAAGCTCTTGATGTCGCGCACGTTGTTCTCGGCGAACAGATGGTAGCGGCGCTCCATCTCGGCCACGGCACTGCCCAGCGCACCCGCCGCCTTGCGGGGCTCGGTGACCACCGGCATCAGCAGGTGGGGAATGCCATTGTATTCTGCCAGCTCCACCACCTTGGGATCAATGAGGATAAGCTTCACGTCCTCGGGGCTGGAACGGTACAAAAAGCTGATGATGATGCTGTTCACACACACCGACTTACCGCTGCCGGTGGAACCAGCAATCAGCAGGTGGGGCATCTTGCACAGGTCCGCCACCTGGGCGTTGCCCGCGATGTCCTTGCCCAGGGCAAGGGTCAGGGGCGAAGCGCTGCGGGTGTAGGCCTGGGATTCAAAGATGCCACGGATGCCCACCGGGCTGGATTTCCGGTTGGGCACCTCCACGCCCACGGCAGGCTTGCCGGGGATGGGGGCCTCGATGCGCACGCCGGCCGCCGCCAGATTCAGGGCGATGTCATCGGCCAGGCCGGTGATCCGACTGATCTTCACGCCCGCCAGGGGCTGCAGCTCGTACCGGGTGACCGAGGGGCCGCGGCAGATGTCCAGCACGCGGGTCTTCACGCCGAAGCTTTCCAGCGTGCTTACCAGCAGTTCGGCGTTCTTTTTCAGCTCCGCTTCCACACCCGGGTCCTCTGCCGACTCCATCACCTGGAACAGGTCCAGCGGGGGGTAGCAATAGGCGGCAGGCTGCTCTGCCGGTACGGCAAGAGTCGTTTCCGCCGGGGCGGCCGCCGGATTCAGCGGACGCAGCGGCTCGCCGTAGGAGTTGCCCATGGTCTGGCTGGGCTCCATGGCCTTGTGGATCAGGCTGTCCAGCTCGGTGACGCCTACAGCGGGCTGCTCCACATCCAGCGGCACCGGCTGGTCCAGCTGGAAGGGAGGCTCGTCCGCGTCGGAGGGCTCCGGCGCCTGGTCGAACCGCATCTCCCAGGCATAGTCCGGGCTGCTGCTGGGATAGGGCTCGAAGCCCACATCCGGGTCCTTCTGGGGCTCGTCCATGGCGATCTCGGTCTCGAACTCGCTGGGTTCCGGCGGCATGGACCGGTCCATGGGAGGATACATGCCAAAGGTTCCGCCGGGTCCCACCAGAGGTTCGTCCGGCTGGGGGTCGGTCTCGGTGGTGACCACCGGGTCCGGACCCAGGTCGATGTCCACCTGGGGCTTGCGCCGGAACCGCTGGGCAAAGGCCTCCTGCTTTTGCTGGCGGGCAGCGGCCCGCTCCTGGGCGGCGGCGCGGCGCTCGGGTTCCCGGCGCAGCTGCTCCTCTTCCCAGGCTTCCCGCTGCTCACGGGCAGCATCCCGGTCCGCCCGCCAGTCGCCCAGATAGTCCTCGCCGATCTGCCACAAATCGCCCGGGGTCACGCCCAGGTACCACATGACCATGGCGATGAGCATGATGACCAGCAGGATGTTCGCCGCCGGATGGCCGCACAACGCCAGCAGGGTGCCGCCGATGATGCCGCCCAACAGGCCGCCGCCCAGCACCCCCTGGCCATTGGCATACAGGGCCGCGGTGGCCTCGCCGAAGCCCAGGCCCACCAGGTCGATTTTTGAGAACACCACCGCCGTGCCGCAGATCAGCATCATCAGCAGCAGGGACTTGGCGCAGCGGGCCCAGATGGGCCGCCCCAGCGCCACCAGCACCGCAATGTAAAGCAGCACCGGGCCCAGCAGATAGGTGCATACGCCGAACACGCCGAACAGCACGCCCCGCAGCATGGCCCAGACCGACTGACCGGCCACCAGTGCCATGGCGATGATCACAATGCCCAGGCCGAACAGCAGAATGCTCCAGCTCTGGGCCACATCCGGCTGGCTGCGCCGCGAGCGGGAGCGGGTGGTTTTCGTGCCGCTTCTCGCGGCGGGTTTCTTCTTTTGTGCCATACGCTTTCTTTCCCTCGTCTATGTATTTCCGGCCCCCGGTCCCTTTTCAAACCGGGGGCGCCGCGCGCCTGGCGCGGGAATTTTTTCGGAACTTATTTATTGTAACATAAAACCATAGGTTTTAAAACCCAATTTATTGGACAGTTTCTCCCCTGCCCTGACTTGCGCCTTTCTTCGCGCCGGTTCGGTTTTGTTCGATCTGGCGGTACAGATAGCTCAGCGCGTCGCCCAGACCGCCCAGCTCGTCGATCAGACCCTCCTCCACCGCCTGCTCGCCGCCCAGCACGGTGCCCACGTCCATCACCAGTTCGCCGGTGTGCATCATCAGCTCCAGGAAGCGTTCCTCGCTGATGTGGGAATGGTTCTTCACAAAGCCGGTGATGCGCTCCTGCATCTGCTCGAAGTAACGCATGGTCTGGGGCACGCCCAGCACCAGCCCGGAATGGCGCACCGGGTGGATGGTCATGGTGGCGGTGGGCACGATAAAGCTTCGCTTGGCACTGACCGCCAGCGGGATGCCGATGGAATGTCCGCCGCCCAGCACCAGCGTCGCACTGGGCTTGGTCACTCCACTGATCAGCTCGGCCAGGGCCAGGCCTGCCTCCACATCGCCGCCCACCGTGTTTAAAATCACCAGCAGGCCCTCGATCTCCGGGTCCTCCTCAATGGCCACCAGCTGAGGGATCACATGCTCGTAGCGGGTCACCTTCTGCTCCTGCCCGGCGCTCACGTGGCCCTCGATCAGGCCGATCACCGTGAGGCAATGGATGGCATGGCGGCCCTTGGTGCGGATCACCGAGCCGGTGTCCATCATAAAATCCTGTTCCAGCTTTTCCTGCTCCACCTGGGCGTCGGTGGGCTGCTGAGTATCGTTGTTCGGCATTGGCCGGTTCACTCCTTTTGTATTTTTTCTATCAGTTTGCGCGAATTTTTTGTCTTTATGCCCGTACAAACGCCTCCCAGCGCTCCAATTGGTTTGACAAGGCTTTGTGAATCCAGTATTATAAAATATGGATATTTCCGCAAAGGGCCCAGTCGCGCCTTTTGCCCCCTTCGGCACGGGTCAGGCCAGGGGCCGCCCGCTGCTTTAAATCAAATCAAAAGACGGTGATGATAACATGAACCATTCTCAGGGAAAGGTCTCTCTGCCGGTAATCAAGCGGCTGCCCAAATATTACCGCTATATCAGCCAGATGCAGAAAAACGGTGTGGTGAAGGTATCCTCCAGTGAGCTGGCCCGCATGATGGGCACCACTGCCAGTCAGGTGCGTCAGGATTTCAATTGCTTCGGCGGTTTCGGCCAGCAGGGAATCGGCTATAATGTGGAGGTACTGCTGCATGAGATCGGCCGCCTGCTGTTCGGCGAGGGCGAAAAGCTGCCCACCATCCTGATCGGCGCGGGCCGTCTGGGCCGGGCGGTCTCCCGCTTTCTGACCACCGACACCAACGGCTACCACCTGCTGGCTGTATTCGACGTGCAGCAGAATCTGGTGGGGCAGGATCTGGACGGCATTCCCATCCACCACATCGACGAGCTGGAGTCCTTCTGCGCGGCCCACAATCCCCAGGTGGCGGTGCTCTGTCTGCCCCGTGAGGGCGCGAAGGAGCTTTCCGGCCGGCTGGTGGAGCTGGGCATCCGTGGCTTCTGGAACTTCAGCCACTACGATCTTTCCATTCCCTATCCCAACGTGACGGTGGAGAACGCTCACCTGGGCGACAGCCTGATGAGCCTGGGCTACCGGCTGCGGAACGACTGAATCCATTACTGACAGCAGCCCGGCTGCGTGAATGCGCAGCCGGGCTGACTTTTGGCGGACGGGCGGACTTTCGCTCCTTCGCTGTATGAAGAGGTTTGTGCAACACTATGGCAAAATTGTATTTTCGCTACGGCGCCATGAACAGCGGCAAAAGCACTGCGCTGATGCAGGTGGCCTATAATTACGAGGAAAGAGGCATGCGGGTACTGGTGATGAAGCCCAGCGTGGACACCAAGGGCGGCGACAAGCTGGTCAGCCGCCTGGGCGTGACCCGTCTGGTGGATATCGCCGTGACCCCCAAGCTGGACATCCTGGACCTGGTGCGGGATCTGCTGACCCGTGCCCCCGCCCCGGCCTGCATCCTGACCGACGAGAGCCAGTTCTTCACCCCGGAACAGGTGGAGCAGCTGCTGCGCATCACTGTGGAGCTGAACATCCCGGTGATCGCCTATGGCCTGCGCACGGATTTTTCCCTGAAGGGCTTCCCCGGTTCCACCCGTCTGCTGGAGCTGGCCCATGCCGTGGAAGAGATGAAGACCATCTGCTTCTGCGGCCGCAAGGCCACCTGCAACGGCCGCAAGGTGAACGGCGAATTCGTGTTCGAGGGTGACCAGGTGGTCATCGACCAGGGCGGCGACGTGGAATACGTAAGCCTGTGTGCCCAGTGCTATTTCAAGGCGCGGGATGACTTTTACCGCCGCCATCCCCGCATCACTGTTTGATCTCATAAACAAAAACTCCCGAAAACCGGTATGGCTTTCGGGAGTTTTTCTTTTTACCGCAATTTACAGCACGATGCCCTTGACCAGCAGTGAGATGGTGCCGTCCGGCTCGTTGACGAACTCCACATAGTCGTTGTCACCCCGCAACAGGCTGGTGGGGATTTTCATTTCAATACCACTCTCGGTCTTGATGGACTGGTATTCCATCCGCTTGATGCGGGCAGGCGGAACCGACACAGTTTCCTCCAGGGGCAGGTTTGCTTCCTCCAGCTCCTGGGTGAAGGATTCCACCGCCAGCGGGAACTGCTCCTCCAGCCGCTCCTTCACCCGCTGCACCTCCAGGCTGCCGTCACCGGCCACCGCTTCCTCGCAGAGAATGGCCGCGATCTCGCTGTCGCTTTTCTGGTTGTCCTCATAGCTCTGGCGCACCGCCTGAGCGGCGGCAGTCTGCACCGTTTGCAGTTTGGCCCGCTCGGGCTGGGCCTGGGTGCTGCGCAGAATTCGCTCGGACAGATAGAAGATCTTCACCCCGTCCATCTCGTATTTTTTCTCCACCAGCTTGATGGAGCCGTCGGTCATATCCACGATCACCGATTCGTCCGGCTTGGAACCGGCGGCAGGCAGCAGGGTGCGCTGCTTGATGAGGGCGTTGTAATGCTGGCCCTCCACCTGCTGATAATAATGGGCGTAGGCCGCCTTATAGTTCATTTTCAGAATGGCGATGCTCTCGTGGCCGTTGATGGAGCAGTAGACCACGATCAGGTCCGCGTTGGGAATGGCCGGACTGGTGCGCATCACCTGGAAAAACTCGTCCGCCACCTGCTTGGAGCACTGTACGAAGTCCTGGTTGTCCAGCAGCAGGGACGGGAAGGTGGATTCCGGCAGAAAGCTGCAATTTTTTACCGCATCGTTGTAATAGGCCTTTTCCAGATGAGCCGCCAGATAATCGGCGGTGTCGCCGTCCAGCTCCAGCAGCCGGTCGGAAAATACCGGCGCGCCGCCGCTGGAATCCAGCACGTGCACAATGGCCTTAAAGATCTGTAGTTCCATAAAGATCCGTTCCTTTCGCTTGAGGTTCCTGTTTATTATAGCGGAAAAGCCGCCGTTTGGGTAGGGGCGCGTTCCCCTCTTTTGCCCTTCCCCGGCACGCAAAAGCCGCCCGGATAAAGTTCCGGGCGGCTTTTGCTGCTTGCTTTATGGAGAAAATTGAGAAGGAAACGTAAGGAAAGAAATCAATCACGGCCGCGGCGCCAGATCACAACACCGGCCACGGCAGCGGCTGCCACTGCGGCCACGCCGATCACCATGGGCAGCACGCCCACCTTGGACTTCTGAGTCTGGGAAGCGTTGCTCTGGCTCTGGGCCTGGCTCTCGCTCTCAGCGGCCTGGCTCTCAGCCTCGCTGGAAGCAGCCTCACTCTGAGCCTGGCTCTCCTCGGAGGTAGCCTCGCTCACGCTCTGAGAAGAGGCGGCAGGGGCCTTGCTGGAGGCAGTGTTGCCGGGCTGAGCAGTGGCTCCTGCTACGGCGCTGTTCTGGGTGGAGCCGGTCTGGTTGGAACCATTCTGGCTTCCGCCATTGCTGCCACCGGAGGGCTGCTGAGTGGCTTCCGGCTTCTGAGTCGCGCCGGGCTTCTCCGTAGCCTGGGGCTTCTCGGTGGCCTGGGGCTTCTGGGTGGGTTCCGGCTTCTCGGTGGGCTCGGGATCGGGGGATACTTCGCCCACGTTCACCTCCACCGTCTCCGCCTGCAGGGTCAGATCCTGCTGGGAAGAACCGGTGCGCAGCAGAGTCAGGCCGGTGGCCAGCTCCTCGCTGGGGTGCTCGCCGCCATTGGACACGCCGGTGGTGATGGACAGCTCCAGGTACTCCCCTTCCGCTGCCTCCACCTGGATGGTGCCCAGGTCGGCTTCGTCATTCTGGAACAGCTTGCCGTTCGCACCGGCCACATAGACGGTGAGAACGTTATTTTTCTGGTCGTAACGGTAGCGCTTCACGGTACCGGCCAGGTCCTCGCTGAAGGCAAAGCTCACATCGGCCTTGTCCAGCGAGCCGGCCACGGGGCTCAGCGTGAAGCTCATCTGCAGGGCATTTACGCCCTCGCCCGCACCGTCCTGCAGCTTCAGGGACACCTGGGCCCCTCCCGCAGCAGGCTCCAGGCTGGCGGCCGCATCCGCGGCCGCCAACCCCTGTAGGGGCAGCGCCATGACCAAAACCGCAGCCCCGATCAGGCCTATGATTTTTTTGTTCATGTCTTACTCCTTTATGCTTGGCCCCGAAGCGGGGCTGTGCCAATTCTTACTTATCCCCGGAAATGGTGATGGAGGGCAGGCTCTCGGGTACCTGCACCCACAGAGAATCGCTGACCAGACGCTGGCCCTGGTTGGTGAGGGCGTCGTCCACGCGGTAGAGCTCCACGCGCACCTGCTCGGGCAGGACTGCGTCGGGGCTGATCCAGTAGACCCAGCGGCCGTCGGAGGTGTTGCCCAGATCGCCCTCGTCCGGAACCGGAGCCAGGATGATCTGCTCGGCACTGCCTTCGCCGTTGTCGCCGTAGCCCACGATCTTGCCATCCTGATCATAAACGATCACGGCGTTGTAGGCCGGGTTGCCCTTGTACTCGCCCACGAAGATCACGGAACCGGCCGGGATAAAGCCGTCGGTCTGACCGCTCTGCTCGTAGAGGCCCTGATCGTAGATGTAGTCCTCCGCCAGGGTGCCGATGCCGTCCTCAAACAGCTCCACATTGTCGCCGGTGGGACCCAGCACATCCAGCTCGGTGATGCTCACGGTCTGCGCGCCCTTGAAGATCAGGCGCAGCGCGGTGGCGCCGCTGGTGCGGATCCAGCCTTCGTCGTTCACCGCGTACACGGTGGTGGAACCGGCAGCCTGCAGGCTCTCCACGCTCACGGGCACATCCACCCACTGGCCGTTCTCCTCCAGCTGCAGCGCCAGAGTACCCGCGGGAACCTCGCCCGCGCCGCTCATCAGGGTGAACTTGAAGCCGGTCACATCCAGCTCCTTGCCGAACTCAACCTCGATCATGGGATCGCTGCCCTCGGAGGCACCGGTGTAGGTGGTGCTCAGGCTGTTGTCGAAGGCCAGACCAATGGCGGACTTCACGGTGGCATGGTCATGGGCGCCGGGGTTAAAGCCGGCATCCGGGTCCTGCTCGTCGTGGTCCACCTCGGTGTCCTGCTCAGAGGTCATGTTGGTGGTAACGGTCCAGGCGCTCTTGTCCTGGCTGCCGTCGTGGCTGATCTTGATCGCATCCAGAGAAACCGCCTGGGCGTAATCCAGGTACTGGTCCACGGGAACGATCTGGTAGGTGAAGGCACGGTTGTTGATGGTGGTCACCGTATCGGTGAAGCTGGCCGCGCCGTTCTCGCCCGCCAGCACGAAGCCGACGGTCTCATTGTTTTCCTTGCCGCCGGAGATGGAGATGCGGTTGATCTCGTAGCCCAGCAGGCTCTGGGAAGCATTCTCGGGGGTGATGGTCAGGCTGACCTGGTTCTGGGCCAGACCGTTGGCGCCGTTGCCCTGGGTCAGGGTCACGTTGGCAGCACTGATCACGCTCTGGTCCTTCAGGCTCTCGCCGCTGGGATTCTGGATGCGGTAGCTCTGGGCCGAGTCGTTCACATAGTAGATGGCACGGGTCTCGGGCTCAAACTGGCTCACATACTGGGTGGTCTCATCGCTGGCCACCAGACCCCAGCGCAGGAAGAACTCGCTCAGGTCCTTTTGGGCGGCCGCACTGGCCAGCCGGATGATGTTCTGCTCGGAACCGCCGTCCAGCTTCAGGGCAACGCCATTGGGCGCGGGTGCCTTGGAGGGAGTGCGGGAGTAGGTATCAACCCGGGCAAAGAACAGGTTGTCGAAGACCTGCTGCTGGGTATCAAAGGTCTTGTAGGGGTAGTAGTTGTCGTAGGCCAGGCGCAGCTGCCAGTACATGGCCAGCTGCAGGAACACGTCGCTGGCGCGGCCGATGGTGCCGCTGGTCACCTTGTCGTACACGGCATCGTAGCCGAAGCGCACACCGCTGGTACCATAGGTCGCCAGCTGGGCGAAGTAGTTGTTGGTCACCTCAGCGATGACGTAGCTGGACTGGTTGATGTCGTGGCCGATCTCGTGACCGATGCCCCAGCCGAACAGATCGCCAGACAGGTAAGCACCGTTCTCGTCGGCCTGCAGGGTCTTGCCCTGCACCACGCCGGGCACAGAGCCCCAGCCGATGCCGATGTGGTTGCCAGCCGCATACATGAAGGCGCCGGCAAACATGCGCATGTAACGGATGTTCAGATGCTGGCTGGGCACACGGTTGATGGCCTCAGCAGCGTTTTCGGTCAGGCCCTTGTGCTGGTAGAACAGCTCCATGGTCTGATCTATGGCCAGCATGGAGTCGTTCAGGCGCTTGGCCTTCTCGGCGGTGGTGCCGCTGCCCAGACCCGCCAGCACCTGCTGGGCGGACAGGGAGAACAGCATGTGGTCGCCCAGCAGCTCGGTGGCGCCCAGAATGCACTCCTCTTCGTTGTACGCGTAGTTCACGTTGGTATTGCTGCTGCCGGCATGCTCCTGCTCGTGCAGCTGCTCCAGACCGGACACATAGGCTTCCAGCTCTTCCACGTACTGTTCGGTCAGAGCCAGACGCTGGGCCTCATCCTCGATGCCGTACAGATCCAGCATGGGGATGGTGGTACCGCCCGCCACGCGTACGCCGTACTTGCTGGTTTTGTTGCTGGCGGCGTAGTACACATACAGGGAACCGCCGCGCTCGAAGTCCTTGCTCACGATGGCAGGGATGGTGAAGGTGTTCTCGCCCACCTTCAGCCGGCCGATCTGCTTCATGAAGCTGCCGGACTCGGCATTGTACTGGGTGGCGACCAGGTACAGATCGGTGTTTGCGCCGCTCTGCAGATCCGGGTTGCCCACGTAGATGGTGATCTCCTCACCGGCAGCGGCGGTCACGCCCAGGGGCTGCCAGGGGTTCAGACCGGTGAAGCCCAGGCTGCCGTCCGCATAGCCTTCCACGTTGGCGCCCATGGCCTTGACGTGCTGCACGGGGCGCAGGCTGCTGCTGTTGGCCAGCAGGTCGGCCGCGGTGTCCAGCTCGCGCTTGAGCTGGGTGTAGTTGGGATGCAGCTCGTTGCTTGCTTCATCGGGGGTATTCAGACGGGTGTACAGCGCGTCGATCACGCTCTTGTCCACGTCCTCCCGCAGGGTGGTGTGGTAATCATCCGCATACAGGGCCATGATGTCTTCGTAGATGCTGTCGTAACCGTAGAAACGCAGCTCGCCGATCTTCATGGCGCGGGTCCAACCGGTGTTGGTGCAGATGTGAATCTGATCGGTGGTGATTTTGGCGCCGAAGTCGATGTAGATATGACGGCGGCCGTTCTCATCGGTGCGGGCGTTGGTGCGCAGGCCGGTGATCTCCTTCAGGGAGTCGGTCTCCTGGTCACGGTACCACACGCGGATGCTGTTGATCGCGCCGTTCTCCGGCTCGGCAAGCGCCATGGCGCCAAACTCGTAAGCGCCGTCAAAGGTGATGCGCAGGCCGCGGTTGCTGGTGTTGCCGTACATCACACCGTCATCCCAGTCGCCCACGTAGTAGTAGGAGGACTGGTCGCCGTCCACCACGCCCAGGCCGCTGTTGGTGCCGGCCGCGTCCAGCGGGCTGTTCACCATCATATTGGCGCCGCGCATGGTGGTCACGCTCTGGATGTGAGCGGTGAGCTGACCCGCACCGCTAGAGGTGTTGATCAGTTTGTAAGAGGGCATCCAGGCAGGCTGCAGGCTCATGGCCTTGGCCAGCGCCGGAATGGCGTTGGGACCGTCGCCCAGCTCGTTGGTGCCGTATACGGTGACCTCATACTCCACATTCTCTTCCAGATTGTCGATCTTGTAACTGTTGGCAGCGATGTTCTTGGCCGCCACAGTATATTCCGCGTTCGCATCGCTCTTTTTGCGGTACAGAACGGTGTAGCTGTCGGTATCGTCCATATCCTTCCAGTGCAGGCTGATGGAACGGTAGCCGCCGCTGGCCTCCAGATTATCGGGGGCAGCGGGCTTCTTCTCCACCACCGGCTTCACGGTGATGGGCTCGCAGTAGCCGCTGGACCACTCACCGTTCAGGGACTGAACCCGCACGGTGTAGTCCTGGCCGTTGACCAGCTTGCTGCCGTTCAGGCTGTCCACCAGAAGCTGGTTCGCGGTGGTGCGCACGGTCGCGGTCACATTGCCGGTGCCGTTCTTCACAGGACCGGTGATCTCGACCTCGTAGGCGGTCACGTTCACGGCGGGCTTCCAGGTCAGCAGGAAGGCCTTGTCGGAACCGGTGCCGCTCAGTCCGGTGGGGATGTCCAGCTCGGGCTCGGGGATGCGGTTCTCCATGCCGTTCAGGAACTCCACCTTGGAGATCTCGGCCAGATTGTTGCTCTGGGTGGCGGTGATGGTCAGGGTGATCTTCTTCACCGCGACCTGCTTGCCGAAATTGATCTCCAGGGTACCGTCCGCCTTGCGGGTCGCGGTGGCGGAGGTGGTGAACAGGCTGAACAGCGCGATGCCGCGGGCCTTCTGGTCCTCGATCTTCACATTGATGGTCTGCTCGTCGCCGTTCTCGTCCACATAAGTAACGTCAACGGTACCGGCGGTCACCGCGCCCTCGCTCTCGGCGGGAGCCTGGATGGTCATGCCGTCCATCTTGGGCAGCTGGTCCGCGGTCACAGTCTCGTCATCGCCGGCGAAGTTGAAATCCACCGCGATGGGGTTCTGCTCGCTGATCTCGCCGGTGGTTTCCAGCGTTACGCCGCCGCCCTCACTCACCAGATCTTCCAGGCTGCCGCTGGTAACGATAACCTTGTCGTTTACCTCAGGCTTGGCAACATTGTCGGCCACACGGGTCTGCACGGTGGAGTACACATCGCCCACCTGGGCCTGATCCTCGGTCAGGTTGGCGGCCAGCAGCTGCAGGTCCGCCAGCTCCACCTTACCGCTGCCGTCCAGGTCGGCCAGGCCGCCCTGAACGCCGCTCTGGATGGCATTCACAATGGCATCGGCGTCGGACGCGCTCAGCACGCCGTCGCCGTCCGCATCGCCCACACGCAGCACGCCGGGATGAGCGGCGCTGCCGTAGCCGGACAGCTCGCTGGTGTACAGGGTCAGCTCGCTGTACATGTTCTGGCTCACTTCCAGAGACTGGCTGTAGCTGGCAAAACCGGGAGCAGAGATCACTACCTGATAGCTGCCAGGCTCAAGACCGGTGCCGCTGAGCTTTGCCTGAGAGGCGCCGCCCTCGCCGTTCTGGGTCAGGGTGCCGCTGGTCTGCGCCACGTTCTCACCGTCCCGGTAAAGGGTCATGGTGAAGCTCACGTCCCGCTTCAGCGCCATTGCCGCGCTGATCACAGCGGTCACGCCGCCGTTGGGGGTAGCCTCAACGGGCTCCTCCACAGCGTCCTGGGCTTCCTGCTCCTCTTCTTCCTCCAGCAGCTCGGCTTCCTCCTGGGAAGCGGCTTCGCTGGAGACGGTCTCCTCGGAAGCAGCTTCTTCCGAGTCGGCCTCACTGGAAACACTCTCATCGGAGGCAGCCTCGCCGGAGGTGCTCTCGTCGGATTCGGTCTCCTCGGAAGGAGTCTCGCTGGAAGCGCTCTCGTCGGAGCCGGTCTCCTCAGAGGTGGTCTCCTCGGTAACGGCTTCGCTGGAAGCGCTTTCGCCGGAGGCGGCCTCGTCGGTCACAACGGATTCGGGATCGGTCTCGTCCGGCTGCTGGCTGGCAGGCTCACCGGTTTCCTCTTCGGAACCGGGCTGCACCTGCACCACCGATACGCTGCTCTCAGCGTCCATGGCCGCCACCGCAGGCAGAAACGCCTGGGAGGCAACGGTAACCATCATGGTGAACGCCAGCAGATAGGCAATGATCGATTTCATGGTTCGATTGCTCATCCTTTCGTTGGAATTTCTCCATAGATTATCTATGCTTATCCCCAGCCCCCGAGGGAGCCTGGTTCTCTCAGCAGGGTCTATTATATCAGTCACAAAAAAGTTTTTCAATATTTTTATTTTCAAAATCGTTACCAAGTCGTTTTTTCAGCTTTTTGCAACAAAGCCTTGATTTTCCAGGCAAATATCCGGCATAATTTCCACAGAGCTAGTAGAATTCAAACCGGTCATCCCTCGCCAAAAAAGTCACAAAACCAAGGTGCTTTGTACCTTTGAACAAAAAAGACCGACTTTTCGCGGTCAGGCGAAAAGCCGGTGTTTAAAATCAGCGCCGCCCCTCTTGCAGCATGCGGCTCAGCTGCTGCAGCCGGGGGAAGGCATATTCCAGAAAGCCCTGGTAGGCGGAACAGAACACATTGCGGGGATCGGGCCCTGTGACCGGCTCCCAGTTTCGGCGGCAGCCGCCCCGACACAGGGCAAACCATTTGCAGCCCTTGCAGCTTTCCTTGATGCGGGCGGAGGTCTCCACAAAGGCCAGCTCCTGACGGCGGCGCTCGATGGTCTCGAAATCATCGGTCACAAGATTGCCCAGCCGGTATTCGTCCAGCATATAAAAGTCGCAGGGATAGACGCTGCCGTCCGCCTCCACCACGAACTGCCGTCCGCATACTCCGCGCATCTCACAGGCTTCGGGCATCTGCCCGTTCAGAATCGCCAGCAGATTGAAGAAGTAGCGGTTGTATTGCAGATCGCCCCGCACCGCCTGCTGGTACCACTGGTCGAACAGCAGCTTCAAATGCTGCTCAAAGTCCTTTGCCGTGAGGGAGTAGGGCGTCTGCGCTCCCTCCTCCCAGGGGTCCAAACAAGGGATGTACTGCTGGTAGGCAAACCCGTTGCGCTGGAAGAAGCCGTAGATCTTGCCGGTGCTGCGGGCCGCCTGGCGGGTGACCACCGTCAGGATGTTGAACTCCACCTTGTGCTTTTGCAGCAGCTGGATGGCGTGCATCACCCGGTTGTAGGTCCCCTTCCCCTGCGCGTCCACCCGGTTGGCGTCGTGGATGTCCTTGGGGCCGTCCAGCGAGATGCCCACCAGAAAATGATTGCGGGCAAAAAATTCCGCCCAGGCCTCGTCGATGGCGTAGCCGTTGGTTTGCAGGCCGTTTTCAATGACCACCCGGTTCACGTTCCACTTTTTCTGAAATTCCAGCGCCTGTTCAAAAAACGAAAGGCCTGCCAGCGTAGGTTCGCCGCCCTGATACATAAAATTGCAGCTGCCCTCAGCAAACGCCAGCACTCGTTTTATGATGGCTTCCAGCGTATCCTGCTGCATGATGCCGTAGCTTTCGGTGGTTCGGTGCGCCATCTCATCTGCGTAAAAGCAGTAGCGGCATCTCATGTTGCACAAACCGGAGGCAGGCTTCAGCATTACAGTGATCGGGGGCATGGGCAATTCCTCGCTTTCCATTCATTGTTTTCTATTATACTCCACCGGCAAAATCCCGCGCAAGCTGCCGGGCAAAAAAGCCCGCCGCTTCGGAACCTTCCAAAGCGGCGGGCTTTTCCTTATTTATATAGGAGATGCGGGCAGAAAGCTTAAACCTTCTTCACGCCCAGGGTGACGGTCTCGCCGTTCACATCCCACTCCTTCACGTAGCCGTCGGTGCTGCCGGTAACCACAGCGTCCGCCAGAACGTCGGAGGCGATGGAGTCCTTGTTGGCTTCCATCAGAGCGGTGATCTTGTCGTTGCCCATGGCGTAAGCGGTGATGTGGTCCTCCACATTGAAGCCCGCTTCCTTACGCATGGTCTGCAGCTTGCTGACCAGCTCGCGCACGAAGCCTTCCTCCACCAACTCGGGGGTGAGCTCGGTGTCCAGCGCAACGGTGACCTTGGCATCCTCCACCGAGAAGTACCGCTCGCTGCGGGTCATCTCGATGAGCAGGTCCTCTTCGCCCAGCTTGATCTCGCCGGTGGAGAGGGTCAGGGTCAGAGTGCCGTTCTCGTCCAGCTCCTTCTTGGCGGCGGGGCCGTTCAGGCCTGCCAGCAGGTTGCGGATCTCGCCCAGCTGCTTGCCGTACTTGGGTCCCAGGGTCTTGAGCTGGGGCTTGAAGGTGTAGTTGGTGAACATGGACATATCGTCGGTGAAGGTGACCTTCTTCACGTTCAGCTCGTCCTCGATGATCTCCACGTAGAACTCGCCCAGCTTTTCGTCGGCCTTCACGAACATCTCGGCCAGGGGCTGGCGGTTCTTGCGGTTTGCACCGTTACGGGCGGAGCGGCCCAGCACAACGATATCCAGCACCAGCTCCATGTCGCGCTCCAGATCGGCGTCCACAAAGCTCTCGTCCACCACGGGGAAGTCGCACAGATGCACGCTTTCGGGAGCGGACTCGTTCACGCTGCGCACCAGGTTCTGGTAGATGCTCTCGGCCATGAAGGGGATCATGGGAGCAGCCGCCTTGCAAACGGTCTCCAGAGCGGTGTACAGGGTCATGTAGGCGTTGATCTTATCCTGCTCCATGCCCTTGGCCCAGAAGCGCTCACGGCTGCGGCGCACGTACCAGTTGGACAGATCGTCCACGAACTCCTGCAGGGCGCGGGCGGCCTCGGGGATGGCGTACTGAGCCAACTCGGTATCCACGGTCTTGACCATGGTGTTCATCTTGGACAGAATCCAGCGGTCCATGACGGACAGCTTGTCCTTCTCCAGGGTGTACTGGCTGGGATCGAAGTTGTCGATGTTGGCATACAGGATAAAGAAGGCGTAGGTGTTCCACAGGGTGCCCATGAACTTGCGCTGGCCCTCCTGCACGGCCTTGCCGGAGAAGCGCTTGGGCAGCCAGGGTGCGCCCGCGGTGTAGAAGTACCAGCGGATGGCGTCGGCGCCGTAGGTGGCCAGAGCGTCGAAGGGATCGACCGCGTTGCCCTTGGACTTGGACATCTTCTGGCCGTTCTCATCCTGCACGTGGCCCATGACCACAACGTTCTTGAAGGGAGCCTTGTTGAACAGCAGGGTGGAAATGGCCATCAGGGAGTAGAACCAGCCGCGGGTCTGGTCCACGGCCTCGGAAATGAAGTCGGCCGGGAAGCGGCTCTCGAACACTTCCTTGTTCTCAAACGGATAGTGGTACTGCGCGAAGGGCATGGAACCGGAGTCGAACCAGCAGTCGATCACTTCCGGCACGCGCTTCATCTGCTTGCCGCAATCCGGGCAGGTGATGGTGACCGCGTCGATGTAGGGGCGGTGCAGCTCGATGTTCTCCGGGCAGTTGGGAGACATCTTTTTCAGCTCCTCGATGCTGCCGATGGAGTGACGGCAGCCGCACTCACATTCCCAGATGTTCAGCGGGGTGCCCCAGTAGCGGTTGCGGCTGATGCCCCAATCCTGCACGTTCTCCAGCCAGTCGCCGAAGCGGCCCTTGCCCAGAGATGCGGGTACCCAGTTTACGGTGTTGTTGTTGCGGATCAGATCGTCCTTCACCGCGGTCATCTTGATGAACCAGGAGTCTCTTGCGTAGTAGATCAGCGGGGTGTCGCAGCGCCAGCAATGGGGATAGCTGTGCTCGAAGACGGGGGCGCTGAACAGCAGGCCACGGGTCTCCAGGTCGATCAGCACTTCCTTGTCGGCGGTCTTGCAGAACATGCCGGCCCACTTGGTCTCCTTGGTCATGCAGCCCTTGGCGTCCACCAGCTGCACGAAGGGCAGGCCGTACTTGCGGCCCACGTTGGAGTCGTCCTCACCGAAGGCGGGAGCGATGTGAACGATGCCGGTACCGTCGGTCAGGGTGACGTAGCTGTCGCAGGTCACATACCAGCACTTCTCCTTGGGAGAAACGAAGTCGAACAGGGGCTCGTACTCCTTGTACTCCAGGTCCTTGCCCTGGTAGCTCTCCAGCACGGTGTAGCTGCCCTCACCCAGCACGGTGTCGGCCAGAGCCTGGGCGATGTAGTACACGGTGCCGTCCTCGTTCATCTTGACCTTCACATAGGTCTCCACCGGGTTCACACACAGAGCCACGTTGGAGGGCAGGGTCCAGGGGGTGGTGGTCCAGGCCAGGATGTAGGCGTCTTCGCCCTTGGCCTTGAACTTGGCAATGGCGCTGCGCTCCTTCACATCCTTATAGCCCTGGGCAACCTCATGGCTGGACAGGGGGGTTCCGCAGCGGGGGCAGTAGGGCACGATCTTGAAGCCCTTATACAGCAGGCCCTTTTCCCAGATCTGCTTCAGAGCCCACCACTCGGACTCGATGAAGGTGTTGTCGTAGGTCACGTAGGGGTCGTCCATATCGGCCCAGAAGCCGACGGTGCCGGAGAAATCCTCCCACATGCCCTTGTATTTCCAGACGCTCTCCTTGCACTTCTCGATGAAGGGCTCCAGGCCGTACTGCTCGATCTGCTCCTTGCCGTCCAGACCCAGCAGCTTCTCCACTTCCAGCTCAACGGGCAGGCCGTGGGTATCCCAGCCGGCTTTGCGGGGCACCTGATAGCCCTTCATGGCACGGTAACGGGGGATCATATCCTTAATAACGCGGGTCTCCACATGGCCGATGTGGGGCTTGCCGTTGGCCGTGGGGGGGCCGTCGTAGAACATGTAGGTCGGCCCCTGCTTGCGGGAATCGATGCTCTTCTCAAAGATGTGGCGTTCCTTCCAGAACTTGAGCACGTCCTTCTCGCGGTCAACGAAATTGAGATTCGGGTTTACTTTCTCGTACATCTTAAATCTCGTCCTCCTTGTTTTTCCGTCTTTTGAACGGAACGTGAGGCATTTCTGAAAACAAAGAAATGCCCATATTTTTCGCAGGAAGTGCGAGGCTGCAAGGCAAAAAGCGCAGGAATCCTTTGTGGATTCCGAGCATTTTTAACGCAGCAGCCCCCACTGCCTGTAGAAAAAGATGAATATTTCGACTTCTCAGAAAGCCCATACAAAAACAACAGAAAAAGCCTTCGCCCCTGCAAACAGGGCGAAGGCTTTGCGCTTTCGTTGTACCACCTATTGCTGTGTACCATCATACACGCTCCCCATAACGGAGGGATGCCGGCGGCGCCTACTGTGAGTTCAGCCCGCAGCTCCGGAGTGATCTTCGGCGAGGTGCTACTGGCGCGGGGCTCACACCCTCCCCCGCTCGCTTGGTCGTTCACACCGGGCTTACTGTCTCCATCACAGCTGTTCTCTGTGTCTTTGCTATCAGTTACACTTATATCATATGCGGCGGCAAAAGTCAAGGCAATCCCGCATAATTCCGAGTGGTGGAGCGCGCTGAAAAAGCCGGGGCAGCACGGCCCCGGCCTTTTGGGATTTATTTAGTAATTCTCGCAGCGCATCTCGAAGAAGCTCTGGGCATAACCGCAGACCGGGCACACCTCGGGAGCCTTCTTGCCCATGACCAGATGGCCGCACACACGGCACTCCCACATGGTCAGCTCGCCCTTCTCGAACACCTGCTGCATCTCCACGTTCTTCAGCAGACGGCGGTAGCGCTCCTCGTGGCTCTTCTCGATGGCAGCCACCTTGCGGAACTTCTCGGCCAGCTCGGGGAAACCTTCCTCTTCGGCGTCCTTGGCGAAGCGGTCGTACATATCGGTCCACTCGTAGTTCTCACCCTCGGCGGCAGCCAGCAGGTTGTCGGCGGTGGTGCCCAGGCCGCCCAGGACCTCGAACCACAGGCGGGCATGCTCCTGCTCGTTGCGGGCAGTCTTGCGGAAGACCTCGGCCAGCTGCTCGTAGCCCTCACGCTGGGCTACCTGAGCAAAGTAGGTGTACTTGCCGCGGGCCTGGCTCTCACCAGCAAAAGCTTCGCGCAGGTTCTGCTCGGTCTTGGTGCCGGCATAGCGGCTGCCGCTCTTAGGCTCCTCAATCTTCTCAAACACCGAAGCGGGCTTGCGACAGCGGGGGCAGGTAAAGTCCTCGGGCAGGGGGCCTTCATGAATATAACCACATACAGTGCAGCGCCATTTTTCCATTGTCATTTCCTCCATATTTCTTAAATGATTTTGGCAAGCATCGCCTGACGGCTCATACGGTGCTGCCGCTTGATTCTTTCAATATTTCGTTGGTGGGCTTCGTTTCCGTGACTTAATGATAACACTTCCTACTTATACTGTCAACCCCTAAATAGGAATTTTTCTCATTTATTTTTTCAGGGCGCCCTCCGATACAAAAAGCCCCCGCAGCAGAGCTGCAGGGGCCATTCAAATCTTTTAGAACAAACGGGGGCGTGGAGCGTAGCTGGTATGCAGAATGTGGTGCGCCTTTTCGCTGCCCGGCTCGCCCAGAAATTCCGCGTAGACCTGCTGGACCAGCGGGTTCTCGTGGCTGCGGCGCAGCACACTGGCCTCGTCCTGGTCATACAGGGCTTTGGCCCGCAGGGCGCGGATGTCGGTAAAGTTGCGCACCGGGGCGGGTTGGATAGGCTGGCCGCCGCCGTTCACGCAGCCGCCGGGGCAGGCCATGACCTCGATCATGTCGTACTGCTTTTCCCCGCTGCGCACCATGTCCAGCACCTTGCCCGCGTTGGCGGTACCGCTGACCACGCAGACCCGCAGGGTGAGCCCGGCCACCTGGTATTCCGCCTCCTTGATGGCATCGGTGCCGCGCACCTGCGTGAATTCCACCGGCTCCACCTTTTCGCCGGTGAGGGTCTCCACCGCGGTGCGCAGAGCTGCCTCCATCACGCCGCCGGTGGCTCCGAAGATGTGGCCCGCACCGGTGGCCTGGCCCATGGCCGGGTCGAAGTCCTCATCCGGCAGGTCCAGGAAACGCAGGCCGCTGCGGTGGATCATCCGGGCCAGCTCACGGGTGGTGATGGCCACATCCACATCCGGGATACCGTCGCCCGCGGCACTCTGGTCCGGGCGGCCGATCTCGAACTTCTTGGCGGTGCAGGGCATCACCGACACGCAGAAAATGTTTCTGGGGTCCAGACCCATCTTTTCGGCGTAGTAGGTTTTGCTCAGCGCGCCGAACATCTGCTGCGGGCTCTTGCAGCTGGACAGATTCGGGATGAAATCCGGGTGGAAGGTCTCGCAGTATTTGACCCAGCCGGGGCTGCAGCTGGTGATCAGCGGCAGCTTGCCGCCATTCTTCACCCGCTCCAGGAACTCGTGGGCCTCTTCCATGATGGTCATGTCGGCGGCAAAGTCGGTGTCGAACACGCCGTCGAAGCCCAGGCGGCGCAGCGCCGCCACCATCTTGCCCTGCACATTGGTACCGATGGGCAGGCCGAACTCCTCGCCCAGGGCAGCGCGCACGCTGGGTGCGGTCTGCACCACCACATGGCGGGTGGGATCGTCCAACGCAGCCCATACCTTTTCGGTGTCGTCCCGTTCCACCAGGGCGGCGGTGGGGCAAACCGTGATACACTGGCCGCAGCCGATGCAGGTGGAGTCCGCCAGCTTGCCCTCGAAGGCACATGCAATGTGGGTATTGAAGCCGCGTTCCACCACATTGATCACGCCTACGCCCTGGTTCTCGGCGCAGGTGGAGATGCAGCGGCGGCAGATGATGCACTTGGAGCTGTCCTTCACCAGATGCGGGGCGCTGTCATCGTCCTGCCGCTCGGGCAGAACGCCCTCAAAGGCATTGGATTTGTCCACGCCGTACTGCTTGCACAGCCGCAGCAGTTCACAGTCGCCATTGCGCACGCAGCTCATGCAGTCCTGGTTATGGATGGAGAGGATCAGTTCCAGATTCATCTTGCGGGCGTTCTGCACCCGCTTGGTGTTGGTGAATACCTCCATGCCCTCGCTCACCGGGTAGACGCAGGCGGGCAGCAGGTTTTTTGCGTCCTTTACCTCCACCACGCAGACCCGGCAGGCGCCGTTCACCCGTTTGATCTCCTTTAAGTAACAAAGGGTGGGGATGGTGATGCCCACTTCGTGGGCTGCTTCCAGAATGGTGGAGCCCTCCGGCGCCTGGCAGGGCACATTATTGATCTTTAAGTTTACCATATTCATTGCCGTGTGCCCTCCTTAGCCTTTGCTGATGGCGCCAAAGCGGCAGATATCCATGCAGGCGCCGCACTTCACGCACTTGTTGGTGTCGATGCTGTGGGGGTTGCGCACACTGCCCATGATCGCGTCCGCCGGGCAGTTGCGGGCGCACAGAGTGCAGCCGCGGCACTTGTCCGGGTCGATCTTGTACACCAGCAGCGCCTTGCAGACGCCCGCCGGGCAGCGTTTGTCCTGGATATGAGCCAGGTATTCCTCCCGGAAATACTTCAGGGTGGACAGCACCGGGTTGGGCGCGGTCTGGCCCAGGCCGCACAGGCTGTTGTTCTTCACGAACTCGGCCAGCTCCTCAATACGCTCCAGGTCCCGCATGGTGCCGTTGCCGCTGGTGATCTTCTCCAGCAGCTCCAGCAGCCGCTTGGTGCCCACCCGGCAGGGGGTACACTTGCCGCAGCTTTCGTCCACGGTGAATTCCAAAAAGAACTTGGCGATGTCCACCATGCAGGTGTCCTCGTCCATAACGATCAGACCGCCGGAACCCATCATGCTGCCGATCCTGCTCAGGGAATCGTAGTCGATGGGAGTGTCGATCAGCTCGGCGGGGATGCAGCCGCCGGAGGGGCCGCCGGTCTGGGCCGCCTTGAACTTCTTGCCGTCCGGGATGCCGCCGCCGATCTCCTCCACGATCTCCCGCAGAGTGGTGCCCATGGGAACCTCCACAAGGCCGGTGTTGTGGATCTTGCCGCCCAGGGCGAACACCTTGGTGCCGGGGCTGTTTTCGGTGCCCATGCTGCGGAACCAATCCGCCCCGTTCAAAATGATCTGGGGAATGTTGGCGTAGGTCTCCACGTTGTTCAGGATGGTGGGCCGGCCGAACAGGCCCTTCTTTGCCGGGAAGGGCGGACGGGGCCTGGGCTCGCCCCGGTTGCCCTCGATGCTGGTCATCAGGGCGGTCTCCTCGCCGCAGACGAAGGCGCCCGCGCCCAGCTTGATCTCGATGTCAAAGTTAAAGCCGCTGCCGAAGATGTCCTCACCCAGCAGGCCGTAGTCCCGGGCCTGGTTGATGGCGATCTGCAGCCGCTTCACCGCGATGGGATACTCCGCCCGCACATATACATAGCCCTTGTCGGCCCCGATGGCATAGCCTGCGATGGCCATGGCCTCGATCACCGCATGGGGGTCGCCCTCCAGCACGCTGCGGTCCATGAACGCGCCCGGGTCGCCCTCGTCCGCGTTGCAGCAGACGAATTTTTTCACCTTGCCCCGGCCGGCGCAGGCCAGCTGCCACTTGCGCCCGGTGGGGAAGCCGCCGCCGCCCCGGCCCCGCAGGCCGGAATCCAGAACCGTCTGGATCACATCGTCCGGCGTCATCTCGGTGAGCACCTTGCCCAGAGCCGCATAGCCGTCGAAGGCGATGTATTCGTCAATGTTTTCCGGGTTGATCACGCCGCAGTTGCGCAGCGCCACCCGCTTTTGTTTTTTGTAGAAGCCGGTCTGGTCCAGGCTTTTGATCCGCTCGCCGTCCACCGTTTCGTCGAACAGCAGGCTGCGCACCGGACGGCCCTTGAGCAGGTGCTCGGTCACGATCCAATCCACATGCTCTTCCTTTACCCGGCTGTAGAAGCTGCCTTCCGGGTAGATCACCACGATGGGGCCCAGGGCGCACAGGCCGAAGCAGCCGGTACGTACCACCTTGACCTCGCTGTCCAGCCCGTGGCGCTCCAGCTCCCGTTCAAAGGCCGCGGCAATGCGGTCGCTGCCGGACGAGGTGCATCCGGTGCCGCCGCAGATCATCACATGATTTCTGTACACTGTGCCGCGCCCCCTTTCACTTGGTCAGCGAACCGATGATGTATTCCTCCACCGGCTCGCCCTTCATCAGATGGTGATGCACCATGCGGATGGCCTTTTCCGGGGTCATCTTCACATAGGTCACCTTCTCCTTGCCCGGTTCATACACCTCCACCACCGGCTCGTACTGGCAGATGCCGATGCAGCCGGTCTGGGTGACCTGCACACCGGCCACGTTCTCCCGGGCCAGCTCCTCCACGATGGCGTTCAGCACCGGTCTTGCACCGGCGGAGATGCCGCAGGTGGCCATGCCCACCACCACACGAATGGTATTATTATCGCTCTCGCGGGTATTCACGGTCTGGCGCATCCGGTCCCGGATGGCCTCCAGCTCTTTCAGACTTTTCATGGGTTCGTTTCACTCCTTTTCCAGCAGGGGGGCGCTGTTTTCCTCGATGTATTCCCGGAGGAACAGCGCCACTTCGGGCTGTGCCAGAGACACATCGCCCAGGATCTGTTTGATCTCGCGGCTGCTCACCGCGAAGCTTTGGTCGTTCACATGCAGCTCGTAGCAAAAATCCCGCTCGGGGTTTGCCTGCATCAGGGCGGAGATGGTGCCCGCCATATCGCCCAGCGGGGGGCGGTCAATGTGGGAAAGGCCGAACCAGGCGGTGACCCGTGTTCCCTTTCCCGGCTCGCTCTCGATGGCCACGTCGCCTCCGGTGAGCTGGGCGGTCAGCCGCAGCAGCGGCAGGCCAAGGCCCACCTTCCGGGTGGTACGGCTGGTGTAAAAGGGGTCCAGTGCCGCCCGAGCCTGTTCTTCGGTCATGCCCCGGCCGTCGTCCTCCACGGTCAGCTTCAGCCGGTCGGCGGCGGTGTCCATCCTTAGAAGGATACGGGTGTTTTCCGCCCCGGCAGCCACCGCGTTCTGGGCAATGTCCATCACATGCATGCTCAGCTCCTGCATAGCCGCTTACTCGTACTTGGCCAGGATGGCGTCCAGCTCGGCGTCCTCACCGGTGAGGCGGCCGTATACGTCGTCGTTTACCATCATCACCGGGGCCAGACCACAGGCGCCCACGCAGCGGCAGCTGTCCAGGCTGAACTTACCGTCCGGCGTGCATTCACCATCGCCGATGCCCAGCTTCTCCTGCAATTTTTCATACAGCTTGCCGCTGCCCTTTACGTAGCAGGCGGTACCCAGGCAAACACTCACCCGGTAGCGGCCCTGGGGCGTCAGGCGGAACTGGGAGTAGAAGGTAGCCACACCGTAGACTTCGGCCAGCGGGATGCCCAAGGCATCTGCCACCATACGCTGCACCTCAATGGGCAGGTAGCCGTAGATCTCCTGTGCCTTCTGCAGAGCGGGCATGGTCACGCCGGGCATGTCCTTGTGCTGGTCCAGCCATTCGGTAAGCTGCCGCTCCTGTTCGGGGGTCCCTGCGAAGGGCAGGGTGGAAAAACGCCTCATGTTGGGTATCCCTCCGTTTTCTGTTTTTTGGGGTTGCGGGGCCCACTGATTCTGTGGGAGCACCCGCGCTCGATGTTTTCTCAGTGGTACCATTGTAACATAGAAGCGGCTGTTTTCCTATAAGTTTTGCATAGTTTCATAAATAATAACAGAAAAATAACTGTGCAATTTTTATTCAACCTGACAGGGCAAGATTTGCCGCAAAGCATTGCCCGCCCCGCCCTTTTTGCCGTATACTGAAAGAAGAAAACCCATGGAAAGGGGCGAGACCGCTATGACCATTCAGGACATTCTGCACCTGCTTCCCGCAGAGCTGCTCACACCGAACGCCCGGCTGGACACCCAGGTCCACAACGCCTGCGGCAGCGACATGATGAGCGACGTGCTGGCCTTCGTGAAGAACCAGGCCGTGCTGCTCACCGGGCTGAACAACCCCCAGGTGGTGCGCACCGCCGACATGATGGACATGGTGTGCATCGTGTTCGTGCGGGGCAAGCGCCCCTCGCCGGAGGTGCTGGAGCTGGCCGAGCAGCGGGGCATCGCCGTGCTGGCCACCCAGCGCACCATGTTCTCCGCCTGCGGCATTTTGTATCAGGCAGGCCTGCGGGGAGGTGGCGGCCATGACTGAGCCCATCCGGCTGGAATACACCGTGCCCGGCGACGATTTCACCCGCGCCGGGGAGGCCTCGGCGGACCTGAAGCACACCTTAAAGCGAATGGGCTTCCCGCCTGAGGCCATCCGCAAGGCATCCATCGCGCTGTATGAGGGAGAGATCAACCTGGTCATCCATGCGGGCGGCGGGCAGATCTTTGTGGAGCTGACCCCCGAGGCCATTCAGATGCGGCTGGAGGATGAGGGCCCCGGCATCCCGGACATCGCCCTCGCCATGCAGGAGGGCTACAGCACCGCCTCGGAGCAGGTGCGCAGCCTGGGCTTCGGGGCGGGTATGGGCCTGCCCAACATGAAGCGCTACAGCGACGAGTTTTTCATCGAATCCCAACCCGGTCAGGGCACCACCATCCGAATGAACGTGCTTCTGTGAGGAAAGGTGGCCGCCATGAAACAGGAATTCATCCATTCCGTGACCCTGAACCGGGCCTTATGCAAGGGGTGCATCAACTGCATCAAGCGCTGCCCCACCCAGGCCATCCGGGTGCGGGGCGGCAAGGCCATCATCGACCCGGCCCGCTGCATCGACTGCGCCGAGTGCATCCGCATCTGCCCCCATCACGCCAAGACCGCCGCCGCGGACCCACTCTCGGTGACGGAGCGGTTCGACTATACCATTGCCCTGCCGCCGCCCAGCTTTCTGGGCCAGTTCAACCGGCTGCCCGGGCCGGATCTGGTGGTGGACGGGCTGCTTGCTCTGGGCTTTGACGAGGTGTTTGAGGTGGGACGCGCCGCCGAGCTGGTGAGTGACGCCACCCGCCGCCTGATCACCGCCGGGGGCCAGCCGCTGCCCCTGATCAGCAGCGCCTGCCCGGCGGTGGTGCGGCTGATTCGGGTGCGCTATCCGGACCTGCTGCCCCATTTACTGCCGCTGGCCCCGCCGGTGGAGGTGGCCGCCCGCATTGCCAAGCGGGACGCCGCCCGCCGCACCAGCCTTGCGCCGGAGCGCATCGGCTGCGTGTTTCTCTCCCCCTGTCCGGCCAAGATCAGCTATGTGCGCAGCCCCTTGGGGGTGGAGCACAGCGCCCTGGACGCGGCGGTGAGCATCAAGGAGATCTATCCCCGTATGCTGTGGGCCATGAAGCAGACCCCCAGCGAGGGCAAAAGCCAGATCGGCCGCGCGGGCGTGCGCTGGGGCGAAAGCACCGGCGAAAGCATCAGCCTGCGGGTGGTGGACGACTACCTGGCGGCGGACGGCATTGAAAACGTAATTCGGGTGCTGGAAGATCTTGAGGATGAAAAGCTGCCCGGCCTGCGCTTTGTGGAGCTGAACGCCTGCGCGGGCGGCTGCGTGGGCGGCGTGCTGCAGGTGGAGAACCCCTTTATCGCCAAGGCCAAAATGAAACAGCTGCGCCGCGGCCTGCCGGAGGCCCGGTCCCGCCTGAGCAGCCGCCAGGTGCCGGACTTCATGAGGTGGGACGCGCCTCCCGTCTATGCTCCGGTGATGGAGCTGGAAGGTACCCGGGCCGAGCAGATGGAGAAATACAGCCGGCTGCGGGCGATTCTGTCCCAGCTGCCGGGGCTGGACTGCGGCGGCTGCGGCGCACCCACCTGCGAGGCTCTAGCCGAGGACGTGGTGCGCGGCCGGGCAAAGCCGGAGGACTGCACCGTGCTGATGCGCCGCCGTCTGGAAGAGCTTTTACAGGAAAGGAGCCGGGGCGATGACCAATCTTGAACTGGAAAATCTGGGCTTTGTTCCCGCCGGGCCGGTGCCCGAGCATGAGGTGACCGGCGGCTTTTGCTGCGACCTGCTCAGCTGGGCCATGAGCCGCTGCACCGAGGGCAAGGTCTGGTTCACCGTGATGGGCAACATCAACACCGTAGCGGTGGCCAGCCTGGCCGACGCGGCGGCGGTGGTGCTTTGCCAGGAGGCCGCCTGGATGCCGGACGCGCTGGAACGGGCTGCCCAGCAGGGGGTGGCCCTGTTCACCACCGACCTGCCCGCCTACGAGGCTGCTCTTGTTCTGGCCCGCAAGCTGGGGCAGCTGTAAGCATTCATCAAAACCAAAGGGAGGTGACCGGGCATGCGGTACGACCTGCACATCCACTCCTGCCTTTCCCCCTGTGCGGACCGGGAGATGACCCCCGCCACCATTGCGGGGCTGTGCGCCCTGAACGAGGCCGATGTAATTGCCATCGCGGACCACAACAGCGCCCGGAACCTGCCCGCTGCGGAAATCTGCTGCAAGGCTTATGGGGTGAAGCTGCTGCCCGCGCTGGAGGCCAACACCGCCGAGGAGATCCATCTGCTGTGCTATTTTCCCACGGTGGCGGCGGCGCTGGCCATGGGCGATACCCTGTACGAGAGCCTGCCGGAATTTGACTGGAACCCGGATATCTGGGGCCCCCAATGGGTGATGAACGAGGACGACGAGATCATCGACCAGCCCAAAAAGCTGCTCACCGCAGCCGCCGGGCTGACACTGGAAGAGACCGCCCGTCTCTGCCGGGAGCTGGGCGGCGTTCCGGTACCTGCTCACATCGACCGGGACAGCTATTCCCTGCTGAGCGTGCTGGGTCTCTGGCCCGAAGAGCCGGAGTTTTCGCTGGCGGAGCTGGCCGACCCGGACCGGGCTGCGGCGCTGACCGCCGCCGGGCTGGTCCCCCCGTCGCTGCCCTTTCTCACCGGCAGCGACGCCCATTGCCTGGAAGCTCTGCGCACCGAATTTCCCTTGCTTGCGCCGGACTGCCCGCTGCGCTCGCTTCTGAAATAAAAAGAAACAAGAAAACGATCCCCCCGGGGCCGGCGGTCTGCCGGATTCCCGAAGGGATCGTTTTTACATTTTAATGCAGCGCGGTTTGATTACAGCCGCTCGGCCACCTTCCAGGCCTGCCAGATCACGGTGCGCAGGTTGCCCACCTTGCAGGCATCGCCGATCACGTGTACATGACGGCCCTTGGCAAAAGCCGGGGCCGGGGTGTAGCCCACGGCCAGAATCACATCGTCCGCTGCCAGGGTCTGGCTTGCGCCGTTCTTGCCCTTCACGGTTACACCATTGGCGTCGATCTTCTCCACGCTGCTTTCCAGGTGGACTTCTACCCGGTTGGCCTCGAAGAAGTCCCGCAGGTAGGAGGAGTTGGCCAGGCACAGGCCGCGCACCGCCATCAGGTCGTTCTTGGCCTCCACGATGACGGGGGTCTTGCCCTTGCGGTACAGATCATAGGCGATCTCGCAGCCGCTCAGGCCGCCGCCGATGATGACCACACGCTGGCCCACCGGCTTGCCCTCCAGATAGTCCACCGCGTCCATGGCCCGGTCCGCACCGGGGATGGGCAGCTTGCGGGCAGCCGCGCCGGTGGCCACGATGACCTCGTCCGCCTTGAGCTGGGCAAGATCGGTCACGTTGGTGTTGAACTTCACCGGAATCTTCAGCTGCTCGATCTGGCGGCGGTACCACTGGATCAGCTCCTTGTCCTTCTCCTTGAAGTCCGGCGCTGCGGCGGCGATGAACACACCACCCAGACGGTCGGTCTTCTCATAGATGGTCACCTTATGGCCCCGCAGAGTGGCGATGCGGGCGGCCTCCATGCCGCCGATGCCGCCGCCGACCACTGCGATGGTCTTGGGCTTCTTGGCGGGCAGGATGTCGTATTTATGGCCCTGCATGGTGGTGGGATTCAGCGCACAGCGGGCCATGTGCAGCACGTCGTTAAAGTCCTCGTCGTTGGCCACGCCCTTGTAGTGAGCCAGGGCGAAGCAGCCGTTGTGGCAGCAGATGCAGGGCTGGATGTCCTCTTCCCTGCCCTCCTTCAGCTTGGTGACCCAGGCGCCGTCCACCAGGAACTGCCGGGCCACACCCATGCCGTCGATCTGGCCCGCGGCGATGGCCTGCGCGCCTGCCTCCGGGGTCATGCGTCCGGCGCAGACCACCGGGATGTCCACAAACTTGCGGATGTGGGCCACGTCGTCCAGGTTGCAGTTCTGGGGCATGTACTGGGGCGGATGGGCCCAGTACCAGGCATCGTAGGTGCCGTTGTCCGCATTGAGCATGTCGTAGCCGGCCTCCTGCAGGTATCGGGCTGCCCGCTCGCTCTCGGCCATGTCGCGGCCCACCTCGGTGTACTCCTCGCCGGGCACCGCGCCCTTGCACAGGCCCTTGGTCTTGCTCAGCACCGAGTACCGCAGCGAAACCGGGTAGTCCTTGCCGCAGGCCTTTTTGATGGCATGCACCGTCTCCACCGCGAACCGGTAGCGGTTTTCAAAGCTGCCACCGTATTCGTCGGTGCGCTGGTTGGTGTAGGGCAGGGTGAACTGGTCCATCAGGTAGCCCTCATGCACCGCGTGCACCTCCACGCCGTCCACGCCCGCCGCCTTGCACAGCTTGGCGGTCTTGGCGAAGGCCTCCACCAGCTGGTGGATCTCCTCCTTGGTGATGGGCCGGCACATCACGTCCTCGGCCCAGCGGGAAGGCAGCTCACTGGGAGACGCGCACAGGAACGAGGCGTCCACGATGGGCTTGGCCAGGGTGCCCAGCGCCTTGTTGCGCAGCAGGATGCTCAGATGGTCGGTGATGGCAAAGCTGCGGCCGAAGCCGGCGGTGAGCTGCACGAACAGCTTGGCGCCGGTGGCATGGATCTGCTCCATGTAGGCCTTCAGCTCCTTGAACATGCCCGGGTTCTGATACAGCCACCGGCCGCCGATGGGGTCCCGCAGAGGGGCGATGCCGGGGATGATCAGGCCCACGTTGTTGTGGGCGATGTTCAGAAAGAACTCCGCCGCCACCTTGTCGAAGTGGTTGGGTTCCATCCAGCCGAACAGCGAGGTGCCGCCCATGGGGCACATCACGATGCGGTTTTTCATCTCCACATTGCCGATTTTCCAGGGGGTGAACAAGGGTTCATAACGCTGATCCATTGGGATGATTCCTCCTCTTTTGTTGCTCAGTAGGCCACCGGCACGTCGATCTCCATATCGCTCAGCGGGTAGGTCACACAAGGGTGGATGAAGCCGAACTTCCGGTCCGCTTCCCGGCGGCCGTCCCGGCCTTCGGCCACATGGTATTCACCGGCCAGCCACTTGCTGTGGCAGAAGCCGCAGCCGCCCGCCCGGCACTTGTTGGGGGCGTTCAGGCCCGCCCGCTCCATTGCGGTGAGCAGGGTCTCGTTCTGCATGGCGGGAATGGTGTACACCTCGTCCCGCATGTGTACGGTCAGGGTGAACTTGGCGGGATTCTCCACCGACAGGTCGCCGCAGCAGCCCGCGTCCCGGTGGACCGCCTTTTTCGGCAGGCCGTAGGGGGCCAGCTCCTTTTCCACAAAGTCGTACATGGCCTGCGGGCCGCACAAAAAGAAGGTGCTGGCGGCAACATCCGCATACTGTTCCATCAGCTTGGCTGTCACAAAGCCTTTTTCGCAGCCGGGGCGCTCCTCGTCGCTGAGCACGTAGACCACCTTCAGGCTCTTGCAGCGGGCGGTCAGCTGGTCCAGCTCGGTCCGGTAGGCCAGCTGGTCCGCGGTGCGCGCGCCGTAGAACAGGGTCATCTGGTAGTCCTCACCCCCGTCGGCCAGGCTGGAGGCCATGGACATGAAGGGGGTGATGCCGCTGCCGCCCGCGATGCACACGATGCTGCGGCTGTCCCGCAGGGTCTCGTAGTGGAACTCGCCGGAGGGCTCGGTCATCACAAAGCGTTCGCCCACCTGGGCCTTCTGGGTCAGATAGCCGGACACAAAGCCCGCGTTCTCCACCGCCAGCACCAGCTCGCCCGCCAGGGCCTGCCGGGGACTGGACACGATGGAATAGGGGCGGCTGACCAGGCTGTCGCCGATCTTCACCTGGATGGAGGCGTACTGGCCGGCCCGGAAGAAGGGGAAGGCCTCGCCGTCCACCCGGCGGAAGGTCAGCTCCCGGATGGTGCCGGTCAGGGGGCGGGCGGCGGTCAGCTCCACCCGCATGTAGCCGGGGTGCAGCTTCTTCGCCAGGGTGTTGGTGCGGTATTCCTGCGGCAGCGGGGTGTTGGGGCCTTCCGCCAGCATCTTGCGGCGGTTGGGCACCAGCTTTTTAAACCGCAGCATATCCATAAAACCAAACGGCTGTTTCTTGAAATTCATTACGCCTTCGCCTCCTTCTTCAAATCGCCCACCGTCTGACGGCCGGACAGATCACCCGACACATACGCGCTGGAGTAGCCGCTGGAGCGCATGGCGTAGCCGCCCGCGAAGCGCAGGCCGGGGCTCATCAGCGCATCCTCCTTCATCATCATCATGCGGGGCATCAGGCTGTCCCACTCGGCGGTCTCATAGCCGTAGATCACGCCCTCGGGATGGCCGCAGTAGCGGGCGTAGGTGGTGGGCGATGCCACGCAGATCTCCTCGATGGCATCCCGTATCTTGCAGCCGGTCTCCCGCTCGAACACCCGGATCATATCGTCAGCCACCCGGTCCTTGGCCTTGAAGTAGTCCTCCTCGGTCACGTTGCCCCAGTCGTCGGACATGAACATGGTGGTGAAGTACATCATGCAGGTGCCCTCAGGGGAGCATTCCGGGTAGGCGTTGTTCAGGCACACGGTAGCCTGCACGTGGTTGGTGCTCACCTTGCGCATCAGGTCGTACTGCTTCACGGTGTCGGCGGTGTCGTAGATAAAGTAGTTGTGGCTGGTGATGCCCAGCTCCTCGGCCGAGCGGTTCAGGCCCAGGAACAGGCTGAAGCCGCGGCCCGCGAAGGTGCGGCTGTTGGTGGCGCGCACCATCTGCTCGGTGACCGCCTTCTTCTCCAGCATCTTGCCGAAGACCAGGTGGGGCGAGCAGTTGGCGATCACGTGGCGGGTCTCGATCACCTTGCCATCGGTCAGTTTCACACCGCGGATGTGGCCCGCGTCGTCCGCCAGAATGGTCTCGGCCTCGGACTGGTACCAGATGTCGCCGCCCAGCTCCCGGATGCGGGTATCCAGCGCAAGGCTGATCTCGTGGGAGCGCATTTTGGGCATCCAGGCATCGCGGGTGATGTAGCGGATGACCATGGAGCCGTAGTGCAAAAAGCTCATGCGGTCGCAGTCCACACCCAGGTAGCACCAGTAGGCGTTCAGGATGTCCTTGGCCTTTTCGGGCATTTTCAGCGCGTCCAGCACCTGATTCACCGAGTAGCTGCCCGCCTTGATGAAGTTGGGGAAGTTCTTCTTCATATACTCGGAGTCGGTGTTGCCGTTCACCGAGTTGGAGTAGGTCTGAGCGTCCCGCACCTCGTTGCACAGCTCGAAGAACTCGGTCATGGACTTGCGGCTGCCGGGACAGTATTCCTCCATCTTATCGATGAAGGCCTGGATGCCGAAGGGCATCACGCAGTTGTATTTTTTGTCGGTGGTGATCAGGTGGTAGGCCTCGGGGATGCGCACCCAGTCGATCTTGTCCTCCACGCCCAGGCTGCGGAAGAGGGTGCGGATGTCGCCGGGGTCCTCGGCGGAGCCGAAATCGTTCAGCTCGTGCAGGCTGGCCTCGAACTCGAAGCGGCCCCGCTTGAAGCTGGTGGCGAAGCCGCCGGGCAGGTTGTGCTTTTCCAGCAGCAGGCAGGAATAGCCCGCCTGCAGCACCCGAATGGCTGCCACCAGGCCGCCGTTGCCTGCGCCGATGACCACCACGTCATAGGCCTTGTTTGCATTTGTTGCCATAGTGTTCCTCCTTTGGTTTATCCCAACAGGTTCCGCGACCGGTACAGCCAGTGCTGCAGCTCCTCTTCGCTTTTCACCTGCTTGTAGTAAGTTAATACGATGCGGTAATACTCGGTGAGCTCCCGGTCGATCTCCTCCTCCGAAAACTCCAGATAACCGGTGGCCATCATCACCGCCATGGAATAGCAGTAATAGACCATGCGCCGGTGCAGCTCGGTGGCCTTTTCCCCGCTCAGCTCCAGGCTGGCCTGCAGCTGGCGGATGGTCTCCTCCGCGTTGGGGTCCTCGAACAGGGTCTCCACCGCCGGACGCTGGCGCAGATAGACCAGCCGGAACAGGTTCTTCTGGCTGCGGGCGAAGTTCAAAAAGGACAGCGCCACCTGCTTGTAGCTGCTGGCCTGCGCCCGCAGATAATGCTCCCGTACATAGTCGATGAGGGCCGTGTGCAGGGCGTCCATGCTCTCGAAGGCGGAGTAGATGGGCTGGGTGGAGCAGCCCATGGCCCGGGCCAGACTGCGCACCGAAAGCGCCTGCGGCCCCTGCTGGGCCACCAGCTCGGCGGCGGCCTGCAGAATATCCTGTTGGAAAATGCGTTTTTGCGGCGGCACCGCTGCTCCCTCCTTTCCCGGTTAAATAACATGTGTTATTTATACTTATCCTACTACAGCGCCTCTGCAAAAACAAGCCGCTTTGCGAATTTATTAACACGCTCTTCTTTTCTTTGGCTGCTTGCACAAAAAACTATTTTTTCTTTTATGCGTAGCAGACAAAAGGTTTGTGAAACTTTCGAAATTTCTTTTCCCGTATTTCTGCACATCGAAGCTTCACAAACAAACCGAAAAGCACAGTCTCAAACGTTAAAAAAACGTTTCAAGTTATCCTATTGGGTAACCAATTCCCCTCATTTTCGGGCACTTACCCAGCCTATAACCCATAAAAAGGGTTGCAATCTGCTTTTCCTTCCCAATTTATTCCAATTAAGTCCAAAAAGAAAAACCCCGGAAATCCGAGGATTTCCAGGGTTTTTGAAGGTTTCTGATAACGATTAGCGCTTGCTGAACTGGGGAGCGCGACGGGCAGCCTTCAGACCGTACTTCAATCGTCTGAGCGATGATTTTCCTTGATATTCCGGGCTTTTTTGAG